>OLQS01000393.1_pt1 | contig 29985 bp, 28 predicted proteins | sample 1672291 | NCBI WGS metagenome assembly OLQS01 (sample SAMEA3136668, study PRJEB25190) | human gut metagenome | biome: human gut; feature: human-associated habitat; material: faeces | place: Austria | collected 2013
TGTCTCAGATAAGAGTTTTAAGGTTTTGAAGTTCGATAATAATAAGATAACACTGGAAGAGGAGCTGTGACATGAAGTATTTATGGACAGAAGACACCGGTGCTGGGCTTCATTTCTGGAAATTGGTTGATCAACGTTTCTTTGATGATAAATTAAGCGTTGAGAGCAAGGGGAGTAATCAGGGATTATTGGATGCAGTATTAGATTTAGAGATGAAAAATGGCGCGGTTTTTACACCGCGCCGGAGAATGAAAATATGATAGATGATGTCGTTGCAGATCATCTTACGCGGCAGCCACATATCCGTACATCATCATGTAATGGCAGAAGCTTCCGCCCATGACGAAGAGATGGAAGATCTCGTGGGAGCCGAAATTTTTATGCTTTGAGTTGAAGATCGGTAATTTCAGTGCATAGATCACACCGCCGATGGTATAGATGATGCCGCCGGCGAGCAGCCATGCAAAGGCCGCTGGTGTGAGTGCTGCCACGATCTGGCGGATTGCCATGATGCATACCCAGCCCATCGCAATATAGATCACGGAGGAGAACCACTTCGGGCAGTTGATCCAGAGGGCGTTGATGATGATGCCCACGATGGCGATGCCCCATACCAGAGACAGCATCCGGTATCCGGACTTGTTTCCGAGAACGATCAGGCACACCGGAGTGTAGGTTCCGGCGATCAGGATGAAGATCATCATGTGATCGATCTTTCGGAGAATTTTATTGACATGTTCCGAGATATCGAAGGTGTGATAGACGGTACTTGCGGCGTAGAGCAGGATCATACTGACGATGAAGATGCTGAGAGCCTTTATATGCATGGTTCCAGGGACAGACGCGGCCTTGATCAAAAGCGGCGTTGCGGCGATCATAGCGGCCAGCATGGCAATAAAGTGGGTCAGCGCACTTCCGGGATCTTTTATTTTCAGTTCCATAATCATTCCTCCAATCATGCGGGATAGCCTGTGTTGAACAGGGAAAATATTGGAAATCAGAATGTGCGTGACTGTATGAAATGAATTAGTCCGATATGGATCTGCGATAATAGGTTGTGGCGGACAAATTTCAGATCATTGCAGCAAATGAACGCAGGGTCTGGTTTCAAAGTTAAAGTGAATATTTAAAATACGACATGTAGTTTTAAAAACCACTTATCACGTTTGAATATACTATACCACTTACAATAAAAATATGCAAGGGGAAATATTTTGATGTTAAAAGTATTATATGAGGACGACGAGATCCTGGTGGTCATAAAGCCTGCGGGTGTGGAATCCCAGGCTGCGAAACGGTTCGCACCGGATATGGTCAGCGAGGTGAAAAAACACCTGGTTATCAACAAATCATGCACACCGGGGAAGGAACCTTATGTGGGAGTTATCCACAGACTGGACAAGCCTGTGTCCGGCGTGATGGTGTACGCGAAAACGAAACGGGCGGCAGCGGCTTTAAGTGAGCAGGTTCAGAGCCATAAGATGAAAAAAATCTACACAGCAGTTGTCCACGGAAGACCTTTGGATGCGGTGGATAACTATGTGGATTATCTGGTGAAAACACCGGACGGGAATTATTCACAGGTTGTGGATAAGGGGATAACCGGCGCAAAAAAGGCGGAGCTGTCCTATGAAGTATTAAAGACGATTGATGGAAAGGCAGCAGGGCTGCCGGGAACGGAGTTGAGTCTTCTAAAAGTTGCTCTGAAGACCGGAAGACATCATCAGATCCGCGTGCAGATGGCGTACCATGGAACGCCGTTGTATGGGGATATGAAATATGGAGTGCCTGTGGGAACTGCCAAACTTGATAAGAAAGAGAATGCAGACCAGGGAACCATGAAGGCAGCAGGAAATAGAAATATGCCGGGTATCAGAACAGCAGGAAATATGGGAAGTGGAAGAGAGTCGATCGCACTCTGCGCTTCATCGCTGACTTTTTTTCATCCGGTGACGAAGAAAGAAATGACGTTTGAGATAGAACCGGTCGGAGGGGCATTTCAGTTGTTTCAAGTTTGATCCTGGTTGGGCTGTTTTCGGCTCCAGGTTGTGACATTGGCAACTGTGGAGGTGAATATCTTTAGATTCAAAGGTCGAGGCTTGTAAATGATCATGTTCTGCTAAGAACCATGGAAAAAACAGATTATGGAATCGTCCCGATGCGCGCATATCGCGGGAATTTCCGCCCATACTATGAGCAGTACAAAGGAAGTACAAATCAGAAAACGGGTGATTCCATGGTAAGTCCTGAGAAAAAACTGAAGAAATTTCTACTGATTCTGGGAATCACGGGTGCGGTATACGGAGCGTTCCGTTATCTGTTACCCCTCGTGATTCCCTTTTTATGTGCATATGGGACGGCTCTGTTTCTGCGCCCGTCAGTCCGGCTCCTCTCAAACCGCATTGCAGTGCCATATCATGGGAAGATGCGTCACCTGCCGGTGTCTCTGATCGGTGGGATCGAACTTATGGTGCTGTCGTGCCTGATCTTTGGACTTCTTTATGTGGGCGGCAGCATGGCAGTAAACCAGACAGGGCTTTTTATCCGGAGATTTCCGGACTGGCTTTCCAGACTTGATCTGCGGCTGACAGGTATCTGCCGCCTTCTGGAACAGAAAATGGGACTCAAGGCGGACGCACTGGTGGAACTCGTGGGAAGAGCTGTGGAGGAGCTCCGACAGATATTCAGAAATTCCACGATGCCGGTACTCGTGGGCCATTCCATGTCAGCACTTCGTGTGGCCGCCGCCGGAATCGTCCTCTTTTTTATCTACTTTGCCGCGGTGATCCTCACGCTGCAGGAGATGGATGATCTCAGGGAAAAGCGGAGCCGCTCGGTCTTCCGGCGGGAGCTTCTGGTGGTGGGGGAACGGATCACTTCCGTTGTGAGCGCGTGGCTGAAAACGCAGGTATTTATCTTATTTCTCACCAGTGCTGTCTGCATTTTTGGTCTGGCAGTGATCGGAAATCCGTATTCATTTTTGTTCGGCTGTGGGATCGGGATCCTGGATGCCCTCCCGGTATTGGGAGCCGGGACAGTCCTGATCCCGTGGGGGATCGCGCTGCTCCTTCAAAAAGCGTGGAAAAAGGCTGCAGTGATCTTTGGTGTCTATGTGGGATGCTATTTTCTGCGGCAGATCTCGGAGGCGAGACTGATGGGAAAGCAGGTTGGCCTTTCGCCGTTGGAGTCATTGGCCTCCATGTATGTGGGTTTGAAATTATTTGGTCTGTCAGGTCTGCTTCTGGGACCGGTGGGAGTGCTTCTGATCGGAGATCTGGTGCAAATGTATGAGAAAAAAGAAATTCACGGATGAGAAGCCGCATTGTCTTGTAAAAAATACTGTGGTACAATAGGAACAGCAATCCGTTACAGCGAAACAAGGAAAGAGGAGAAAACTCATGACAGAAGACAACTACACAATAAGAAAAGCATCCACAGCCGACCTTGCGAGGATCCATGAAATCTATGCCGCTGCCCGCAGCTTTATGCACGACCACGGAAATTTCAGCCAGTGGGATGGAGAGGATGCTCCTGAGCGCCTGCTTACGGGGGACATCGAAGCCGGAAACTTATATGTTCTGGAAGAAAATGGCGCGATCCATGCCGTTTTCGCCTTTATTACCGGCGATGATCCATGTTACGCTGTGATCGAACAGGGAGCCTGGAAGTCTGATACTCCATACGCAGCTGTTCACCGCGTCGCAAGTGACGGTACCGTCCACAATGTTATCGGCCGGATCATGAGCTTCGCCGGATCAAACATATCCCATATCCGGATCGACACCCACGAAAATAACAAAGTGATGCAGAAGGCTCTGGAAAAACAGGGCTTTGAGAGATGCGGAATTATCTATGTCCCGGACGGAACGCCGCGGATCGCATTTGAGCGGATAGAGTAGACCATGATCTTATAAAAGAGAAGAAACGTACTCGCGCGAAGCTGCAGGCTGCTGACGGCGATCGCGCGAGCCATTTGAATTGCACTCGTGCGAAGATACTGATTGTCGCAAGCGATCGCGCGAGGCGCGAGAATGTGCCAAGGCACATTCTTTTTTAATATAGAGAATGTCAACTTTATAAACATAATTGGTTGACAATCTGAAAATTCTATGATATGCTCCTACAAGTCCATCTTTGTAATACCACCCGGGGTCCGGGAACAGCGGCTGCTGTACCGGAAGGTATGAAAGGTACGGAAGAATGATGCGCATGTACAGGAAAAGGGGAGTGTTTCAGATCTTAAGAACACCCCGGAAATTTTAGGAGGATAATATCTTGAAACATATGAAGACAAAAGACCTTGTGCTGTGCGCAATGTTTGTCGCGTTGATCGCGGTGGGGGCATTTATTAAGGTTCCGGTTCCGGTCGTTCCGTTTACTCTCCAGTTTTTATTTACGATGCTGGCGGGACTGCTTCTTGGTCCTGTAAATGGGGCGATGGCAGTTGTGGTCTATATCGTGTTGGGACTGGTGGGACTTCCTGTATTTACACAGGGCGGCGGACCGGGCTATATTTTTCAGCCGAGTTTTGGGTATATCATCGGATTTGCGGCGGCAGCTTATGTGACCGGACGGATCGCAAATGAGAAGAGCCATCCGGGCTACAGCCGTCTTCTGGCGGCAAACTTTATCGGACTCTTTATCGTGTATGCGTTCGGTATGGTCTATTATTATGTAATCAGTAATTTTGTCATCAATACGCCGATCGGACTCTGGCCACTGTTTTTATACTGCTTTTTGCTGGCAGTTCCGGGAGATATCGTGCTGTGCCTTCTGGCTGCGGCAATCGGAAAACGAATGATCCCGATGATCAGAGAGGGGAGACTCGGATAGAATATGAGTAAAAATATTTTCATTACAGGTACGGGAACAGATGTTGGTAAGACATATGTGACAGGACTGATCGTGAAAAAACTGCGGGAGAGCGGTGCAGATGCGGCCTACTATAAAGCCGCCATGAGCGGCAACGAGAGGCGGCCGGATGGCAGCCTGATCCCCGGGGACGCACTGCAGGTAAAAAATATGTCCGGAATCCGCCAGCCGCTGGAGGAGATGTGTCCGTATGTCTATGAGACTGCGGTCTCACCGCATCTGGCATCACGGCTGGAGGGAAATCCAGTCCGGATGGAAGCTGTGCTGGAGGGCTTTCACAAGGTTTGTGAGGAGTACGAGTACGTAACGATGGAGGGAAGCGGCGGAATCCTCTGTCCGCTCTGCTTCGATGAGGCGGATATCCGCCTGCCGGAGGTGGTCAAAGCCTGTGACCTTGGCTGTCTGATGATCGCGGATGCCGGACTCGGGACGATCAACGATGTGGCGCTGACCGCGTATTATCTCAAAGAGCAGGGGATCGCGCTGAAGGGAATTATTTTAAATCATTACAGACAGGGCGATATGCTCCATGAAGACAACCGGAACATGTGCGAAGCCTATACGGGAGTTCCGGTCGTTGCCTGTGTGGCGGACGGTGACACGGAGCTTTCCATGAAGGCGGAAGATTTAAAGGCGCTGTATGAATCCGCGGAAAAATGATAAGGAGAAGAAAACGATGATCTGGTATCCCTATGAACAATTAAAAACAATGAAGGCACCGTATGAGATCGTGGACGCGAACGGAGTATATCTTTATACAAAGGATCAGAAGATGATCGATTCGGTCTCATCCTGGTGGAGTGTGATCCACGGGTATAAACACCCTGTCATCAATCAGGCGATCATCTCACAGGTGGAAAAGTTTTCCCATGTCATGTTGGGCGGGCTGACTCATGAACCGGCAAGAAAGCTGTCGGAGAAACTGGCCTCCTGGCTGCCGGGGGATCTGGACTATTGCTTCTTTTCAGATTCCGGCAGTGTTGCGGTCGAGGTGTCTTTAAAGATGGCACTGCAGTATTACATGAACCGGGGAGATGAAAAACGAACGATGATCCTGGCTCTGGAACATGCTTATCATGGAGACACGTTTAAGACGATGGAAGCGGGAGATGATGAGGACTATCATTTTGTGCTGAAGGCTTATGGAACAAGCCCGTATGTGGTCCATATTCCAACGGAGACAGCAGCGCTGGAGGAGGCCTTTGAAAAGTATCATGACAGGCTGAACTGTATGCTGGTGGAACCGCTGCTGCAGGGAGCCGGCGGCATGCGGATGTATGATGTTTCGTTCTTAAAAAAGGCAAGGGAGCTTTGCGACCGGTACGATGTACTTCTGATCTTCGATGAGGTTGCGACCGGATTTGGCCGGACCGGCAACCGTTTTGTGGCAGATCTTGTACTCCCGGATATTCTGGTTCTCGGGAAGGCACTGACCGGCGGATATATCGGGCATGCTGCCACCATAGCGAATCGGAAAGTATTTGAAGGCTTTTACGATGACGTCCCGGAACATGCCCTGATGCATGGACCGACATTCATGGGAAATGCGCTGGCGTGCAGCGCGGCTCTGGCATCGATCGAACTGTTTGAGACACAGAATTACATGGAAAAGATCCGGAAGATAGAGGCAGTAACACGGCGCGAGATGGAAGGATTCACAGATCCAAGGATCCGCGAAGTCCGGATCATGGGCGGCTGTGTCTGCGTCGAGGTCTACGATCCGGAGGTATTGAAAGGATATCAGGAATATGCCTACAAGAGAGGCGTGTTCAGCCGTCCGTTCTTAAACTATCTTTACGCGATGGTGCCTTATGTGATCAAGGAGGAAGAACTTGTGCAGGTGCTTCAGTGTATGAAGGACTGGTTTGCGAGATAGAATGAATAGAGTACAGAACAAACATTCGGTTTGCTCTGTACTTTTTTTTATCGGAATGCTATACTGGACAGGTAATATACTAAGAATGAAACGATTCCGTACATTCATAGCCTGAGGCGAAGAGATATTCCAGATCGGACTCGCCGTTGGGATTTTTGCATTGCTTCTAATAATATCATGGATAGGTCAGGAGAAATCATATGGATCACTTTGAATTAGTATCAGAATATCAGCCGACCGGTGATCAGCCGCAGGCGATCGAGCAGCTGGTGAAGGGATTTAAAGAGGGAAATCAGTTTGAGACACTGCTGGGCGTAACCGGATCCGGTAAGACGTTTACGATGGCGAATGTGATCCAGCAGCTGAATAAACCCACGCTGGTGATCGCTCACAATAAGACACTGGCGGCCCAGCTTTATTCGGAGATGAAGGAGTTCTTTCCAAATAATGCAGTGGAATATTTTGTCTCCTATTACGACTACTACCAGCCGGAGGCGTATGTACCGTCGACGGATACTTATATTGAAAAGGATTCGGCGATCAATGATGAGATCGATAAATTGCGTCATTCAGCAACAGCGGCTCTGTCGGAGCGGAACGATGTGATCATCGTGGCATCCGTATCCTGTATTTATGGATTGGGAAGCCCGATCGATTATAAGAACATGGTGATCTCTCTGCGTCCCGGAATGGAGAAAGACCGGGATGAGGTGATCCATAAGCTGATCGATATCCAGTATACGAGAAATGAGATGGACTTTAAGCGGGGAAGCTTCCGTGTGCGGGGGGATGTGCTGGAAATCTTCCCTGCCTATTCCGGAAGCGAGGCATACCGGATCGAATTTTTTGGGGATGAGGTCGACCGGATCATGGAGATCGAGGCATTGACCGGAGAGGTGAAGGCACAGTTGGAGCATGTGGCGATCTTCCCGGCTTCCCACTATGTTGTGCCGAAAGAAAAGATGATGCGAGCGACGGAAAATATCCTTGCTGAGATGAAAGAGCAGGTGACATTCTTTAAGAGTGAAGACAAGCTTCTGGAGGCACAGCGGATTGCGGAACGTACCAATTTTGATGTGGAGATGATGAGAGAGACCGGTTTCTGTTCCGGAATCGAGAATTATTCACGCCATCTTGTGGGTTCTGCCCCGGGACAGCCGCCGTGTACACTGCTTGACTATTTTCCGGATGATTTTCTGATCATTGTGGATGAGTCTCATATTACACTTCCGCAGGTCCGTGGTATGTACTTCGGTGACCGTTCGAGAAAGAAGACACTGGTAGATTATGGATTCCGCCTGCCGTCGGCCCTTGACAACCGCCCTCTGAATTTTGAGGAGTTTGAGACCCATATCAATCAGATGATGTTTGTGTCTGCGACCCCGTCCACTTACGAAGCGGAACATGAACTTCTCCGGGCAGAACAGATCATCCGTCCGACAGGACTTCTGGATCCGGAGATCTCTGTGCGTCCGGTAGAAGGCCAGATCGATGACCTTGTGGGTGAGATCAATAAAGAAGTGGAAAAACACAATAAGGTCCTGATCACGACACTCACAAAGCGGATGGCAGAGGATTTGACGGACTATATCAGGGAGGCCGGGATCCGTGTGAAATATCTGCACTCTGATATCGATACACTGGAGCGAGCTGAGATCATCCGTGATATGCGTCTGGATGTCTTTGACGTTCTCGTGGGAATCAACCTCCTCAGAGAGGGACTTGATATTCCGGAGATCACGCTTGTGGCGATCCTTGATGCGGATAAGGAGGGATTCCTTCGTTCAGAGACGTCCCTGATCCAGACCATTGGTCGTGCTGCGCGAAACTCAGAAGGTCATGTGATCATGTACGCGGATACGATCACAGACTCCATGCGTGCCGCTATCGATGAGACAAACCGTCGACGTGAAATCCAGCAGAAATACAATGAGGAACACGGAATCACACCTCAGACTATTAAAAAAGCGGTCCGTGATCTGATCGCGATCTCCAAGGCCGCAAGCACATCCGACGAAGAATTCAGAAAAGATCCGGAGTCCATGGACGCAAGAGAATTGGAGAAGCTCGCGAAAGAGCTGACAAAGAAGATGCGTCAGGCTGCCGCAGAGCTGAATTTCGAAGAGGCAGCAAAGCTGCGTGACCGGATGCGGGAAGTGAAACAGATGATGCTTGATTGGGCGTGAACAGTGACATGACCGCACCGGACGGACGAATGTACCGGGATACACTTATTGACAATTATTTTCAATAAGAATACAATATTTCCAGATGACAGAGCCAGTTCTGTCGATTATGATAGTGAAGGATGGACACAGGATGAAATTATATGAAGGAAATATTGGTGCGACGTATCTGGTCGAATCGGTCCACGTGGACGATGCGATCAACCGGCGTCTGGAGGCGCTTGGTGTAAATGAGAATACGCGCCTTCTCGTGATGAACAAGAAAAAAAGCGGAACGATGATCATCAAGGTCCGCGGGACACGCCTCGCACTTGGAAGAAGAATTACAGGTGGAATCGATATAAAAGAGGAGGCAGTATCATGAGCACAGAAGAGAGACCGATCACAGTCTGCTTTGTTGGAAACCCAAACTGCGGAAAGACCACACTGTTTAACGCCTTTACCGGAGCAAAGTTAAAGGTTGCCAACTGGCCCGGTGTTACCGTCGAGAGAATGGAAGGGGAGACAAGTTACAAGGGAAGAAAGATTCATGTGATCGACACGCCCGGAATTTACAGCCTGACTTCCTATACGATGGAGGAGCTCGTTACAAGACGGTGTATCGAGGAAGATGATGTGGATGTGATCATCAATGTCGTGGATGCGTCATCTCTGGAGAGAAACCTTTATCTGACGCTGCAGCTTTTGGAACTGAAAAAACCAGTCATTCTGGCGCTCAATATGATGGATATTATCGAGGAGCGCGGAATGGAGATCGACCTTCACAGACTTCCGGAGATGTTAGGGGAGATTCCGGTCGTTCCGGTTTCCGCCAGAAAGCGGACGGGACTGGATGTGCTGATGCATGCGGTCGTACATCACTATGAGGAAGGTCCGCAGGGCGTGATCGTCCATTATGACAGGGAGAATGAGGACAGGATCCAGCGGGTTGAAGACCTGCTCCGGAAAAAATATCCGGACCTCACAAATCTGCGCTGGCATGCGATCAAGATGCTTGAATATGATAAAGAAGTCATGAAGGATCATCCGATCGATCTTGGAAATATTGTTCCGAGAAGCTTTGAAAAAGAGATCATCAATGAAAAGTACAACTATGTGGAATCGGTTGTCAAGGAGTGTCTTTTCAACAAGGAAGAAAAATCACAGATGACAGACCGTGTGGATAAGATATTGACGCATCCGATCCTTGGAATTCCGGTATTTTTCGGAATCATGGCATTTGTATTTTTCCTGACCTTTACGGTCGGTGATTTCTTAAAGGGATATTTTGAACAGGGACTGGATCTCTTATCTGCGGGCGTTCTCGCTGCACTTCAGGCGGGCGGTGCTTCTGACTGGGTGATCTCCCTGATCGTTGACGGCGTTCTGGCAGGAGTCGGTGGAATCTTAACGTTTCTCCCGAATATTTTTATTCTCTTTCTTGCACTGGCCTTTCTCGAGGACAGCGGATATATGGCAAGGGTTGCCTATGTCATGAATGAGACGATGGGCATGGTAGGACTTTCCGGACGTGCGTTCCTGCCCATGCTTCTTGGGTTCGGCTGTACGGTTCCGGCAATTATGGCAACCAGAGCATTGGAAAATCAGAAAGACCGCTTAAAAACGATCCTCATAACACCGTTTATGTCCTGTTCCGCAAGGCTGACGATCTATGTACTTTTGGCGGACATGTTTTTTCCGGATTCGGCAATGTTGGTGGCATATTCCCTTTATCTCGTGGGCGTTGCCATGGCGATCATCATTGCGCTGATCATACATAAAACGACGGACAGCAAAACAGAGAATGCTCTTTTGATCGAGCTTCCGGAATATAAGATCCCAAACCTTAGAACTGTGGCGATCTACGTCTGGGAGAAGGTAAAAGATTACCTGACAAAGGCGGGAACAACGATCTTCCTTGCGTCGATCATTCTCTGGTTTGTCATGAATGTAGGTCCGAACGGTTTTATTTCTGATGTTGCGGACAGCTTTGCCGCAAAATTCGGTCAGATCCTTGTTCCGGTATTAAGACCGGTGGGACTTGGAGACTGGCAGATCGCGGTAGCGCTGATCTCCGGAATTTCCGCAAAGGAGGTTGTTGTTTCCAGCATGTCTGTACTCTACGGAATCGGAAACATCAACTCGGCAGCAGGAATGGCAGAACTCTCCGGAATCCTTGGAAAAACGGGATTCACGGCGGTGAACGCCTATGCACTTATGGTATTCTGCCTTCTCTATACACCGTGTATTGCTACGATCGCCACGATTAAAAGAGAAACACGATCCTGGAGATGGACCCTGGGGATGGTCCTGTTCCAGCTTGCGCTTGCGTGGTCTGCGGCATTTCTGGTTTTTCAGATCGGAAGCCGTCTCTTCTGATCTGAAAACAAAAATTTCATCGGATCAGCCGGTCTAAAGGGATGTTTTTTCGCAACAGGGAAGGTACGGAACCGTTGCGGAAGTAGTCATCAAAGATAAGAGGGGTTAAAAGGGGTAACAAATGAATGAAAAAACGCTGTTAGAGGCCGTAGTGCTGGCGGGGGAGCTCATGTTGGTCAGTGGAGCAGAGATCTACAGGGTGGAAGACACCATGAACCACATGCTGAAACGCTCAGAGTATGAGCAGACGGAGACGATCGTATATGGAACGGGAATCTTCGTCACATTGAGTGATCCGAATAAGGAACCGCTGACCCGCGTCAAGCGTGTTTCAGCCAGATGCACCAGTATCAACCGGATCTGCCTGGTAAACGATGTATCTCGCCATTTCTGTGAGGGAAAGATCACGGTGGAGGAGGCGTTAAGGCAGCTGCAGGAGATCCAGGCACCAACGACGATCCAGTATGACTGGCTGACCCAGGGACTGGGATATGTTGGTGTTTCGGCGTTCTTTGCGCCTATGTTCGGCGGCTCCCTGGGAGACTTTCTGGCGGCAACGGTAGTCGGTGTCTGTCTTGCGATAGCCGCATGGATTGGAAAAGCCTTGAAATTCAACGATTTCTGCTTTAACGCGTTTGGAGCGTTTGTGCTTGCGTTTTCAGCCATGACGATCTGCCACTCTTATCCGGGACTGAATTCAGATACGATTATCGTCAGCGCTGTCATGCCGCTTGTCCCGGGCGTAACGTTTACAACGGCGATTCGTGATACCTTAAACGGGGACTACGCAGCCGGATCCGCCAGAATTCTGGAAGCGATCGTTGTGGGACTTGCAGTTGCGTTTGGAGTTGGTGCGGGACTTCTTGTAGCCCGCAGCATGGAAGGAGGACTCTTATGATCATACAGGTATTCAGCGCGTTCTGGGCGGTCGCGATGTTCTCCATTCTGACGGAGACTCCGAAAAAGTTCCTTCCGTACGCGGCTTTTTCCGGCGGATTTGCCTGGTGGGCATATTTAGTGATCAATAATCTGACTCATTCAACACTCCAGGCCGCGTTCTTTTCGATCCTCACGGTAGCATTTTTGAGCCATATTCTTGCCAGGATCATGAAAGCACCGGTGACGGTATTCCTCATCGCAGGAATCCTTCCGTCTGTGCCTGGAGCAGGAATCTACCGGACAGTATATTACCTGATCCAGGGAGATCAGGCACTTTCAACCCATTACTTGATCTCGACGCTTCACACGGCAGGCGCGATCGCCCTGGCGATCTTTATCACAGATTCTGTTGTCAACCTTGTGCATCTTTATCATGAAGGAAGTCATGCGAGACGAAATTGAATGGCTGGTTGACGGCGGTAGAATGTGTGCTGTGCAGCAACGTTTGCCTGCACTTAAACACATGTAGCCGAGTCTACGGAAGAATCACAAGGAACTTCCGTAAAGATCTGCAGGTTATCCGTTTCCCTGCGATACAGGTACATGTTATCAGAGAGAAAGTCTTCCGGCTGGATCGATTCGCGGTTGACATTTTTGATCGTATTGCAGAAAACATGATAATCAGGTTCCGTAAAATTTTCTGAATCAGCGATGATCAGGACCTCGTGGATACTGGATGGAAGGATGAGAAGATCACTTCCAAACTCGTCCGCGAGGTCTTTTAATTTATCAGGATAGAGGACGCAGGCGGCACCGTTGTGCGCGGCATCGTTCGTGAGGACATAGAGCGTCGGAACAGGGCAGTCTTCGTGCACAAAGTCAGTAGCTCCTGGGAAATATTCCTCGATCACTGTTTCAAGGCGGCGGAAACTTGCAGGAAAGATCCGAGGTGTATTTTCTTTTGCGAGCACAAAAAGTTCTCCTGCTGTCACATTCCAGGAAGCAGATACCGTGTTCGTGACGACAGAGCTGATCTGGGTCTCACCTTCAGATTCGATGATCAGGGAGAAGATCACCGCGAGATCCAGGAAAGGGATCCAGGGAATCGTCTTTAACAGCTCCTTATTTTTATCGCGGGAGATAAGCCGCCAGGTGATCTGGTCACGGAATTCCTCAAAACTGTTTAAGGAAGTGAGACTTGTCACGGAAACAGGAAGCTGTGTGTCAGTGATCGATATCATATATTCGCAGAGTTCTGCCAGCGTGCGGCCTTTTTCAAACTGTTCATACAGCATCTCCAGGGAGATCACGGGGGAACAGTGTTTTTCCAATCTTAAGAGAGCCAGGGAATCAAGCACAACGCCGTTGTTTTTGAGCACACGTTCCCTGTGGATCGAGCAGCTAGTGTCCAGCCTGTTAAAAAGTTCCTCCTGCAGTGCGGCACAGAATTCTTCGTAGTTCATTGTAATACCTCCTGATGTGTTTTTAGATCGATAGATTTGTTTTCATGACTTGAACAATAGAAATTAGAATGTTTTTTTGCGGCTGCCCGACGGGAAGCAGATATTCATACTGCTTAGATTGATTCGGCTAAAAATCAGGATGCCGGACAGCCATGGGATGTAAAATGAAAGGATAGGTGTATTCTAACGAAATCCTGTTCGAAAATCAATCGTGATGATTCACAAGAATCGCCCCCTGAAATTGACATGCAGGCAAAAAATAGTTGTATTTACAACATACAAAAGGGAAATATCGTGGTAAAATAAAGAGATGGATCATGGGAAGATCCAGGTGGAAAGGAAAAAGAAAAATGGCTTTTATCAAAAATATCGATCATGAAACAGTTTTAAATCTCGCGGACCAGATCCACGCAGAACCGGGTCAGATCGTCAGCAAGACTCTCGCCCAGAACAAGGCGGTCAGCCTGACATTATTCGCGTTCTCCAAAGGCGAGGAGATCAGCACCCACGATTCCACCGGCGATGCCATGGTACATGTGATCGATGGCGTCGGTCAGTTTACCGTAGACGGTGCAGAGCATATCTGCAAAGCCGGAGATGTTCTCGTAATGCCGGCGAAGAAGCCGCATGCGGTATTCGCGAAGGAAGATTTTAAGATGCTTCTTACGGTGGTATTTCCGTTAGATTGATACTTGAGTGTTTAGATGAAGTATTCTTAACATGCTATAAATGCGAGATGTTACCGCCTTCTATACTGGTGACAGGAAGATGGAAAACCCCCGGTGTGGCTGCACAGGGGGTTTTGCTTTGTCATTCGAATAAAGGAGTCACATCTCTTTAGCCTATGGCATGATATGATATGTAGAACGTAAATTCAACATACATCAGTGAATAAACATCGCGTCTCCAAAACTAAAAAACCGGTACCGTTCCTTGATCGCCTCCTGATATGCGTTCAGAATGTGTTCCCGTCCGGCAAGTGCCGATACGAGCATAACGAGAGTGGATTCCGGGAGGTGGAAGTTTGTGATCAGGCAGTCCAGAATCTTAAACTTGTATCCCGGATAGATAAAGATCTCAGTCCAGCCGCTTCCGGCTTTCAGGATCCCGTCATCGCCGGTTGCAGATTCCAAGGTACGGCAGCTCGTAGTTCCGACACAGATCACACGTCCGCCGTCTGCCTTGGTATCGTTGATCTTCTTTGCCTCGGACTCCTCTACGATATAGAATTCAGAGTGCATGTGATGATCTTCGATGGTATCGACCTTTACCGGGCGGAAGGTTCCGAGACCTACGTGAAGTGTTACATGAGCGATCTTAACTCCCATGTCCTCGATCTCCTGTAAAAGCTCCTTTGTGAAATGCAGACCGGCTGTCGGGGCGGCTGCGGAGCCCTCATGCTTCGCGTATACAGTCTGATAGCGGTTTTTATCTTTTAACTGGTGCGTAATGTACGGGGGCAGCGGCATCTGGCCAAGCTTGTCAAGAATCTCCTCGAAGATCCCGTTATATTCAAACTGGATCAGGCGGTTTCCTTCATCGACGACATCGATGACTTTTCCTTTTAAAAGTCCGTCACCGAAGGATACTTCTGCGCCGACTTTCATCTTTTTACCCGGCTTTACAAGAGTTTCCCAGACATTGTCGGATTTTCTCTTTAAAAGAAGAACTTCGATTCCGGCATCTGTTCCGACCTTATGTCCCATGAGACGCGCCGGGATAACTTTTGTATCGTTGATAACAAGGCAGTCGCCCTTTTTCAGGTAATGCAGAATATCGCGGAAATGGCGGTGTTCCATTTCTCCGGTCTTTTTATCTAATACAAGCAGCCGGGAAGCAGAACGGTCCTCAAGCGGATCCTGCGCGATCAGTTCCGGCGGCAGTTCAAAGTTAAAATCTGTTACATTCATTTCTCTATCTCCTGTCTGGCATCCTTATCAAAAAGTTCCATGCCATTGTAGCAGAATCGGGAAGAAAAATCAATGAGGTGCGCCGGAATATGGGAAAATCGGTGATGATCCGCAAAAGGTGAGGGAAGCAGCCGGGAAATAAAAAATACATCTTGTTGTTTTAAGATTCCAGTGGTACGATAGGAAAATCAAAAGCATGGTACATGCGGCAATCGGAAGGAGCAGTTGCAATGAAATATATCAATCAGTTAGAACACAGAGATATCCCCTATGAACATAATTTGGACCACGGCGGAGTGCCGGAGGAAAAGCGGAATGTGGCTGCGGCAGGCTGCGGTCCGAGCTGCCTGTGCATGATGGTGGATGCGCTGACTTTGTCGACCTATGAACTTACAGACTGCCTGAAATTATCCAATGAGGTTGGCGCAAACCGTGAGATCGGAACGAGCCTGAAGATCCTGGGTCCCGTTGTTGCGGAAAGGTTTAACCTGAATTATGGGGAAACGAGTGATCTGAATGAACTGAAGGCGCATCTGGCGAAAGGCGGACTTGCCATCGCAAATTCCGGCGGTGACCGGGAAGGATATACCGGGGTGTTCACTCATGGAGGACATTACATCCTCGTTGTATCGGCTGATGACAATGAGGCGTGCATTCTGGATCCGTCCTATAAAGAAGGAAAATATGAGGAGCCGGGTAGGGATGGAAAAGCGAGAGCCGTAGATGGCTTTGTTTACTGCAGCCTGAAAGTTCTTGCGGAGGACTGCGCAAACCGTACTCCGTCCTACTATCTGTTTTCAAGAAAGCATTAAAAATATGAAAAGCGCGGCAGCTGGGAAATGGAAAAGCAGTGCACCTGGAACTGCCGCGCATTCATGCGAAGATGCAGATCATCGCAAGCGACCGCGCGGGACTCCGGAAGGTGCCAGGACGCATGCATCCTTCGTTTAGAAAAATTGAGTGAAAAAATATACAAAAAAATAATTCTCATCCCCTTGCATGAATCAGAAAATTATTGTATACTATTAGAGATGCATCTGTAGCTCAGTGGATAGAGCAGTGGCCTCCGGAGCCGCGTGCGTAGGTTCGATTCCTATCAGATGCATTTTCTGATGTCCCGGGATGCCGGGGCAGTGAGACAGGAAAGCGTCTGCCAGATCTGGGAAATGTCCCGGACTGACAGGCGTTTTTTTCTTGCATTCGCCCCTCAGAAACGATATAATGGGCGAAAGGATAAATTTTGGATCATAAATTATGAATAAAAGGGAGAAATAGATTGGAAGGAACGATTCGTTTAAATAAATATCTGAGTGACGCTGGAGTCTGTTCGAGAAGAGAGGCAGACAGACTTGTGGAGGAAGGGAAGATTCGTGTGGACGGCGAGATCGCCGTGATGGGAATGCAGATACGGCCGGGACAGAAGGTGGTCTGTGATGGAAAACCGGTGGGCGAGAAGGAAAAACCGGTATTTTTGATCGTGAATAAGCCGAGGGGAATCGTCTGTACGACTTCCGACAAGGATCATGCAGAAAATATCGTGGAATTTTTAAATTACCCACAGAGGATCTACCCGGTCGGACGTCTCGATAAGGACTCCGAGGGACTTCTCCTCATGACAAATCAGGGAGACATCGTCAACAAGATCCTCCGCGGCGGAAATGCCCACGAGAAAGAATATGCGGTAGCTGTCAATCACCCGGTGACAGAAGAATTCTTAAATCAGATGTGTGAAGGTGTCCGGATCGAGGATCTGAATGTGACCACGAAGCCGTGCCGTGCCTGGAAGACCGGAAGCCATACCTTTCATATCGTCCTGACTCAGGGCTTGAACCGCCAGATCCGCCGGATGTGCCGTGCGCTCGATTACCATGTGATGAATTTAAAGCGTGTGCGTATCATGAATCTTCAGCTGGGTACATTAAAGCGGGGAGAGTACCGGGAATTGACGGAAAAAGAGCTGGGCGACCTGATGCGGATGGTGGAGGGTTCCACAAACCTTCCGGCGAGAGAGGCTGCGAAGGCCGGAAAACTTACGGATCCGGCGAAAAGAGAAAGAAAAACGGTGAACTCCGGATATCAGGGAAAGAAGAACGACAGAAGGCCGTTTGACAAGGACAATAACAGAAAATCATTCGAGAAGAAGAACGAAACCGGAAAAGTATGGAAAAATGTCCGTCAGAACGGTGAAAAGAAGCCGGAAAAGAAAGCCCCCGCATCCCCGGAAAGCTGGAAACCGGGTGCGCCGGAGCGCAAGGAGCATAAAATATGGACGACAAGATCAAGAGGATGAAGGAGCTGATCCCGCTTCTTTCCGAGGCTGCAAAGGCCTATTACCAGGAGAGCCGCGAGATCATGAGCAACTTTGAATATGACAGGCTTTATGATGAACTCCTGAAGCTGGAACAGGAGACAGGGACTGTGTTCGCAGGAAGTCCGACCCAGAAAGTAGGATATGAGATCTTAAGCGAACTCCCAAAGGAGCGCCATGAACGGCCGATGCTGTCATTGAATAAGACAAAGAGTGTCGATGAACTGAGAGAATGGCTTGGAAACCAGACGGGGCTTTTATCCTGGAAGATGGATGGACTTACCGTGGTCCTGACATACGAGGATGGAGTTCTCGCGAAAGCGGTTACCCGCGGAAACGGCGAGATCGGTGAGGTCATCACTCCAAATGCCAGGACCTTTATCAATATTCCGACAACGATTCCCTACAAAGGACAGCTGATCCTGCGCGGTGAGGCGGTGATCAGCTATTCGGATTTCGAAAAATTAAATGATTCCATCGCTGATGTGGATGCGAAGTATAAGAATCCGAGAAACCTCTGCAGCGGTTCCGTGCGCCAGCTGAACAGCAGGATCACAGCCTCAAGAAATGTCCGGTTTATGGCCTTTGCACTGGTCCGTGCGGACGGTGTGGACTTTAAAAATTCCAGAAAAGAGCAGTTTTTGTGGCTTTCCGGCCTTGGATTTGAGACCGTGGAATTTGTGGAAGTGACCGCGGAGACACTTTCCGGGGCAGTCCGCAGATTCGCTGAAAAGATCGAGCACTACGATATCCCGTCAGATGGTCTTGTGCTGTTATATGATGACATCGCATACGGACAGTCCTTGGGGCGGACTGCAAAATTTCCGAGAGATTCCATCGCTTTTAAATGGGCGGATGAGATTCAGGAGACGACGCTTTCCTACATTGAATGGAGCGCTTCGCGGACAGGACTGATCAATCCGGTTGCCGTGTTTGAGCCTGTGGAGCTGGAAGGAACCACAGTAAGCCGCGCCAGTGTCCACAACATCAGCATCATGGAAGGGCTGGAGCTCGGTGCAGGAGACAGGATCACGGTCTACAAGGCGAACATGATCATTCCGCAAATCGCGGATAACCTGACAAGAAGCGGTGTCCGTGATATCCCGGCGACCTGTCCGGTATGCGGCGGAAAGACGGAGATCCGCAATCTGAACGATGTGAAATCCCTCTACTGCACGAACCCGGATTGTCAGGCGAAAAAGATCAAGAGCTTTGATCTGTTTGTGAGCAGGGACGCGTTAAATATCGACGGTCTCTCCGAGATGACCTTAGAGAAATTTATCGCTGCCGGATTTATCCATGAATTTGATGATATGTTCCATCTGGACCGCCATCGTGACGCTATCGTGACGATGGAAGGTTTCGGTGAAAAGTCTTATGAGAATCTCATAGCGGCTGCAAAGACCGCGTCCCACACCACACTGCCGCGGCTGATCTTCGGCCTTGGAATCGCCGGGATCGGTCTCGCCAACGCGAAGGTGATCTGCCGGCATTTCGATTTCGATCTGGATGCCATGCGGAAGGCTGGTGCGGAAGAACTGTGCTCCATTGATGGAATCGGCGGCGTGCTTGCGGATGCGTGGGTGACGTACTTTAAGAATGACAGGAACAACGAGACCCTGGATCATTTGCTGGCAGACCTGACATTCGAAAATGAAGTCAGGAACGAGGAACAGACATTAGCCGGGAAGACCTTCGTGATCACCGGTTCCGTGGAGCGCTTCGCGAACCGGAAGGAGCTTCAGGAAAAAATAGAATCTCTGGGTGGAAAGGCTGCCGGTTCCGTATCAGCAAAGACAAGCTATCTGATCAACAATGATGTGACATCCAATTCGTCAAAGAATAAGAAGGCAAGAGAACTTGGCATTCCGATCCTTTCCGAAGCGGATTTTCTGAAGATGATAGGAGAAGAAGAAAATGCCGATTAAAATACAGAATGGATTGCCGGCAAGAGCGATCCTTGAGAGCGAAAATGTATTCATTATGGACGAGGACCGTGCGAAAAGCCAGGATATCCGTCCTCTGGAGATTTTAATTTTAAATCTCATGCCGTTAAAGGAGGAGACGGAGACTCAGCTTTTAAGAGCCCTTTCCAATACACCTCTGCAGGTGGAGTGTACCTACATGACGATGTCCACCCATGAGTCCACCCACACCTCTGCCAGTCACTTAAATAAATTTTATGTGACATTTCCGGAAATCAAAAAGAAACACTTTGACGGAATGATCATCACCGGAGCACCGGTGGAACTGATGGAATTTGAGGAGGTCAATTACTGGGAGGAGCTCACCCGGATCATGGAATGGAGCAAGACCCATGTGACATCCACCATGCATCTGTGCTGGGGGGCTCAGGCCGGACTTTACTATCATTACGGAATCCCGAAACACTTACGGAAAGAAAAACTTTCCGGTGTGTATACACAGAAAGCGCTGGATAAGCGTGTTCCGTTGCTCCGAAGCTTTGACGATTACTTTAAGTGCCCGCATTCCCGCTATACAGAAGTGTGGGAGGAGGATATTTTAAAACATCCGGAACTGCGGATCCTCGCAAAGTCTGACGAAGCAGGGGTCTTCCTCGTTATGAACCAGAATGGCAGCCAGATCTTTGTTCAGGGACATCCGGAATACGACCGTATGACCTTAAACAACGAGTATCACCGCGACCTCAACAAAGGCTTAAATCCGGCGCTCCCGGTTCACTACTACGAGCATGATGACCCGTTCTCCGTTCCTCCGCTTATGTGGAGAAATATGGCGAACACGCTGTATACGAACTGGCTGAACTATTACGTATATCAGGTTACCCCGTATACGTTGGAGGAAGACGCGGAGTAGTGCCCCGGAATCCCTTATTTTATCGCAGTCGAGAAGACCCCTATCTCTTTTAGGCGGCGAGGCGGTTTGCGGCAGAAAAAGAGCGCGTGGAAAAACGCAGGCAGCCAGAGCATATCGCTTTGGCTGCCTGCGTTTTTACCTCTTATTTACCGTCCACCCGTATTCCAGAGAATATCATGATTGATGGTCTCATAAAACATTTCCCTCACCTTATCATGATCTTTCGTCTGACCGAGGATCCACATGAGCTTTGTCACGGTGGCTTCCATGGTCATATCGTAGGATTCGATGAGGCCGAAGGCGTTTTTGATCTTCTGTCCGACTTCATAGACAGACATATTGCTGCCTTCCTGAGTCACCTGAGTGGTCATCACGACGGTTTTACCCATGGAGATCCATTTTTCGATGGAGCTGTAGAAATCGCCGGATTCGTAGGAGGGTAGGCCGCCGACACCGAAGGATTCGATAACGACCGCGTCATAGTGCTCTGCCATGTAGTCGAGGAGACTGGAATCCATGGATGGGATCAGCTTTAAGAGGCTGACCTGACTGTCCATCTCGTGGTAGAAACGCACGCTCTCACGGTCCTGCCATTTATCATCGATGTAATATAAAATATGCTCGTCCTGGATCACGGCCAGATATGGGAAGTTGATGCTGGAGAAAGCGTTATAGCTCTTGCTGCGCTCCTTCTTTCCGCGGGTTCCCGCAATGACTTTTCCGTCAAATACGATGGTCACGCCGTGGGCACGTTCGGAGGCGGCAAAGCGCAGGCTGTCCAGAAGGTTTGTTCTTGCGTCCGTCACGTCGAGGTCGATGGGCTTCTGCGCACCTGTGATTACGATGGGCTTGCTGGAATGCTGGACGAGATAGGACATGGCAGCAGCGGTGTAGGCCATGGTATCGGTGCCGTGGCAGATCACGAAGCCGTCATAATCGTCATAATTCTCCTCAAGAACCTGAGCCAGCTTCAGCCAGTGCTTCGGGTGCATATTTGTGCTGTCGATGTTTAAGACCTGCACCGTCTCCACCTCGCAGAATTTTTTCGCGTCCGGTACATAAGACAACAGTTCATCGCCGGTGAGGAGCGGTGTCAGACCGTTTTCACCTCTCTTGCAGGCGATCGTTCCACCCGTTCCGAGCAGCAGAAGGTGTTTCATGGTTTTTAAATCCCCTTTCGTTTGCAATCATCTCACATATGGTTTATAGTATATCACATAAGGAATCAGAAAGTAAAGCAGAGAGGGGGAATACGAAATGGCAAATATTCCGAATGATCCGGTCATGCTTTTGAGCTACATCAATACCCAGCTTCGGGATTTTTATCCGGATATGGAAGAGCTTGGAAAAGCACTCGGCATCGATCCGGAAACGGTGGATGAGAAACTTGCGGGGATCGACTATGAGTACGATGCCCGGAAAAACCAGTATGTGTAAAAAAAAGACCGGACCGGTCTTCGGCAGGAGCCATAGAGCTTGCCGGAATATGATAAATAAAGGTCTGGCTCACGTGGAAAAAATCTCCGCGTTCTGATCTGCATATCTCACAGAGAATCACAGATACTGATCTCATGAAACGAGAGAATCGAAGACATGAAATCAAAATAACAGCCCACTTGAAACGGTGTGCAAAAGACTTCCTGATCTGCGGTCTGACCGGCTGGGGACTGGAGATCCTTTTAACATCTGCGGAATCTCTGGCGGCAGGTGACTTAAAGCTCATGGGAAAAACATCCATCTATATGTTCCCGATCTACGGTCTGGGCGTTCTATTGGGACCTATCGGGCGGGAAGTGGACCGGTGGCTTGACGCAGACCGGGGAGAGAGGACGATCGCAAAAAAGGACTGGATCTTCCGTCATGGGATCCTGGACATGGTGCTGATCTTTCTGGCAGAATATCTGACGGGATCGCTCCTAAAAAACCTTGGCATCTGCCCCTGGGATTACACGGGGAGAATGCTCAGTGTGGACGGACTGATCCGACTGGATTTCGCACCGTTCTGGTTTGGGACAGGTCTGCTTTTCGAGTATCTGACAGGCAGCTTCCGGGACAGTCTAAGCGTGAAAAACGCATCTTCTTACAGATAGATTTTAACTGGATTTTAGCTGGATTCGAGGTGCATTTGAGTTGCAATATGGTGGTGTTTTCTGTATAATATCACCGTATGAACCTTGGCATGGATCCTTTTTTCCGCGTGTACGAAAGAAAAGATCCGGGGAGAGATCCTGCCGGAAAAATTATTGCAGGTAGCGTTCTGACGGGAAAAGATGATGTTCAGACACGTTTACCATAAACAAAAGGGAGGTTCATTACTTATGATAAGACTGATTCTTGTTCTGGCTATTCTGATCGGATTCCTGATCTTCAGCTATCCGTTCCTTGTGGCACAGGTATCGCTTGGAAAGAAAGATCCCCACGCGCGGGATCTGGAGACGATTAAAATGGTACGTTCCGTGTTCGGTCTGCTTTTAAAGCTTGCCGGCGTGACTGTGACAGTGAAGGGCGCTGAAAATATACCGGAAGACAAGGCGGTTCTTTATGTGGGAAACCACAGAAGCTACTTTGATATCCTTGCCGGCTACACGACAGTTCCGACCCTGCTCGGTTTCGTCGCAAAAAAGGAGATGGAAAAGATCCCACTCTTACGCACCTGGATGGTGAACGTGAACTGCCTGTTCTTAGACAGAAAGAACATCAAAGAAGGCTTAAAGACGATCCTTCAGGGAATCGAGAAGGTAAAAAACGGCGTTTCCATCTGGATCTTCCCGGAGGGAACGAGGAATACAAATGAAGATATCACAGAGCTTCTCCCGTTTAAAGAGGGAAGCTTAAAGATTGCGGAGAAATCCGGCTGCCCGGTTATCCCGGTGGCAATGACGGGAACGGCGGAGGTGCTGGAAAAACACTTTCCGTTTATCACCCCGTCCCATATTACGATCTACTACGGAAAACCGTTCTATGTAAAAGAACTGGAAGGTGATGACCGGAAACATCCCGGTGCGTACACAAGAAACGTGCTGATCGGAATGCTGAGGGAAATGCAGACAGAGGAATGACAGAAAGCAGAGGCATAAAATATATGAAAAATCTTGACTTAAAAGAATGCAGGGACAAGCTGGACGTGATCGATAAAGAGATCGTCCGTCTGTTTGAGGAGCGCATGTCCGTATGCGGAGATGTTGCGGAATATAAGATCGGAACAGGAAAAGCTGTTTACGATGCGGCGAGAGAGGCACAGAAGATCGCGGCGGTCCAGGAGCTGGCCCACAGTGAGTTCAATAAAGAGGCGGTAAAGGAGATCTTTTCCCAGTTAATGTCCGTCAGCCGCAGATACCAGTACAGCCTGTTATCCGCTCACGGTATGGGAATGGACACCGGATTTACGGAAGTGGAGACCATCGGGAAGAAGAATAAAAAGATCGTCTTCCAGGGCGTCGAGGGCGCTTACAGCCATGCGGCCGCGAAGTTATATTTCGGCGAGGACGCGGATCTTTACCATGTTCCGGAGTTTGAGGACACGATGCGCGAGGTGGAAGAGGGACGCGCTGATTATGCGGTACTTCCCATCGAGAATTCCACTGCAGGTTTCGTGATCAACAATTACGACCTGCTCTTAAAGTACAAGAATTACATAGTCGGCGAGGTCTATGTCCCGGTTGCCCATATGCTGCTCGGCGTTCCGGGAGCGGAGCTCTCCGATATCAGGACCGTTTACTCCCATGCCCAGGCTCTGGCCCAGAGCTCTGATTTCCTGTCCGCCCATAAAGACTGGAAGCAGATCGCTGTCTTAAACACGGCTGTAGCTGCAAAGAAGGTCATGGAGGAGAAGGATCCGTCCCAGGCGGCTGTCGCAAGCCGTACAGCGGGGGAGCTCTATGGAATGGAGATCCTCGCAAAGGAGATCAACAACGTCAAGGAAAATACGACGAGATTCCTGATCCTTGGAAAAGAGCCGGTCTACGCAAAGACCGCCGGAAAGATCAGCGTGGCTTTCGAGATCGCCCATAAGAGCGGTTCCCTTTACAACATCCTTGGAAACTTCATTTTCAACAATGTCAACATGACGATGATCGAATCCAGACCGATTCCGGAAAAGAGCTTCGAGTACCGGTTCTTCGTGGATTTCGAAGGAAACTTAAGCGATGCGGGCGTGAGAAACGCGCTGACCGGTCTTGCTGCGGAAGCTTCCGTCATGAGAATTTTAGGTAATTATTAGAGAGATACGGTCCGGGAAAATCCGGACCGATTCTTATATCGACAGATATTTGATGCAGACGATATGACGGATACAAAACGGGTCCGGTGATCGTTACGCACAGAGCAAGGAGGAAAAAACATGGCAGCCCTTACATTTGCAGCCATCGATGTGGGATCCTTTGAGGTGGAGATGGGGATCTATGAGATCTCAAACCGCAACAAGATCCGAAAACTGGATCAGATCCGCCACGTCACTGCGCTGGGAAAAGATACCTACAATAACGGAAAGATCAGCTATGAGATGGTGGAGGAGCTTTGCGATGTGCTTGCGGATTTTGCAAGGATCATGAAATCCTATAAAGTCACGGAATACCGTGCCTACGCCACAAGTGCGATGCGCGAGGCGAGAAATAACCGGATCGTCCTGGATCAGATCCGTGTCCGCACCGGAATCCAGGTACGGATCATCAGCAACTCGGAGCAGCGGTTTCTGGGCTACAAGGCCATCGCGGTGTCCGATGACGAGTTTGATGAGAATATCCAGCAGGGAACCGCGATCGTGGACGTGGGATTTGGCAGCATGCAGATATCCATGTTTGATAAAAATCTTCTGGTGAATACGGAAAATCTGCCGTTAGGTGTTCTGAGAATCCGCGGTACTCTGGAAGAGGTCGATACGACGATGGAACAGTACCGGGAGCTTATTGATGAGATGGTGGACAATGAACTCCAGAACTATAAAAAAATGTATTTAAAGGAGCGGAAGATCAAGCATCTGATCGGGATCGGTGAGAACATCCTGTATCTGTTCCGGTACGAGGAAGACGGAAAGCCGCTTTCGAGGATCACGAGAGAGCAGTTTGAAGAGTTTTACACCCGCCTGAGCACGATGAATGAAGAGCAGATGGAGGAGCATTTCGGGGTGAACCGGGAGTACGCGTCCTTACTTATGCCGTGTGCGGTGATCTATAAAAAGTTTCTTGAGATGACAGGGGCAGAGATGATCTGGATCCCCGGGGTACGGCTCTGTGACGGGATCGCGGCGGAGTTCGCGGCGGACAAGAAGCTTATAAAATTCAGGCACAATTTTGATAATGATATTATCAGCACTTCCCGTTCCATGGCAAAACGCTACCAGTGCTTAAGCCGCCACACGGAGACCGTAGAGAAATATGTGCTCCAGATCTTCGATACAATGCGGAAATACCACGGAATGGGGCAGAGGGAGCGCCTGCTTTTGCAGATCGCGGTGCTGATCCATGCCTGCGGAAAGTTTATCAGCGTCCGGAATTCCAACGAGTGCGCTTACAACATCATTATGTCCACGGAGATCATCGGTATCTCCCATTTAGAGCGGGAGATCATCGCAAATGTGGTCCGCTATAATATCCGGGATTTCGATTACAATATGGTCCGGATGGAGACAGAATTAGATGAAGTGACGGACAGCTTCAGCGGTCAGAACGAGGTCATGCTTCTGATCGCAAAGCTCACAGCGATGCTGCGTCTGGCGAATTCCATGGACCGCGGACACAGTGCGAAGCTCGCGGACTGCCGGATGACCGTGAAGGATCAGAACCTGATCATCACGACAGATTATCACGGCGATATTACACTGGAGGCTGTTTCCTTTGAGCAGAAGGCAGCGTTCTTTGAGGAAATTTTTGGAATTCGGCCGGTGCTTCGCCATAAAAAGTATGTATAGTCAGGTCTGACCGGAACCAACGCATTCAGGGAGGCGGAAAAGAAAGATGAAAAAAGAAGAAAAAAAAGACAATGCACAGAAGGCCAAAAAAGGAAAAGAACAGGGAATTGAGTATTTTCAGGATCCTAAGAATTATGTAAACCGAGAACTGAGCTGGCTGGAGTTTGACTGCCGTGTACTGGAGGAAGCCAGAGATAAGACCAACCCACTCTTTGACCGTTTAAAATTCTTAAGCATCACGGCATCAAATCTGGATGAGTTTTTCATGGTCCGCGTGGCCTCCTTAAAGGACATGGTCCATGCCGGATATAAAAAACCGGATATTGCCGGAATGACGGCTCAGGAACAGCTGGATAAGATCAGCGTCCGGACCCATGAACTGGTGGTTCAGCAATATAATACCTACAACCGGTCCCTGCTCCCGGCACTCAGAAACAACGGATTAAATCTGATCGAGTGCCATGAGGACCTGACACCGGAACAGGGAGCGTTTGTGGACCGGTATTTCAGGGAGGAGGTTTACCCAGTACTCACCCCGATGGCTGTGGATTCCTCGAGACCGTTCCCCCTTGTCCGGAATAAATCCTTAAATATCGCGGCACTGCTGAAGAAAAAAGACGGCGATGAGGAACTGGAATTTGCCATGGTACAGGTTCCGGCGGTGCTTCCTCGGATCATAAGCCTCCCGGTAACCACCGATGAGAACCACAACGAGACGCGGAATGTGATCTTTCTGGAGGAGATCATCGAGCGGAACATGCAGCAGCTGTTCTTAAACTACGATATCGTGACATCCCACCCGTTCAGGATCATGAGAAACGCCGATTTCTCCCTTGACGAGGAGGAAGCTGTGGATCTTCTCGAGGAGATCGAGAAGCAGTTAAAGCGCAGGCAGTGGGGCGAGGTCATCCGTCTGGAGATCGAGGATAAGGCGGATCAGAGACTCCTCAAGGTATTGAAACGGGAACTTGAGGTCAACGAGGAAGACATCTTCGAGATCCCGGGCGCTCTGGATCTGACGGTCCTTATGAAGATGTACGGCCTTGACGGATATGACCATTTAAAGACACCGAAATATACGCCGCAGCCGGTTCCGGCACTGATGAATGATGATGATATCTTCACGAATATCCGGAAAGGTGATATTCTCCTGATGCATCCTTACGAGACCTTTGATCCGGTTGTGGATTTTGTGAGAAGCGCGGCAAGAGATCCGGAGGTGCTGGCGATCAAGCAGACCCTCTACCGTGTCAGCGGAAATTCCCCGATCATCGCAGCTCTGGCGGCAGCGGCGGAGAACGGAAAACAGGTATCGGTACTTGTGGAGCTGAAAGCCAGATTTGATGAGGAGAACAACATCATCTGGGCAAAAAAACTTGAGAAAGCAGGCTGCCATGTGATCTACGGTCTTGTGGGCTTAAAGACCCACTCAAAGATCACCCTTGTGGTCCGGAGAGAGGAGGACGGGATCCGCAGATATGTTCACCTTGGAACCGGTAACTACAACGATTCCACCGCAAAGCTCTATACGGACTGCGGAATCATGACATGTCATCCGCTGATCGGTGAGGATGCCACAGCAGTTTTCAACATGCTTTCCGGTTATTCGGAACCCTTGAACTGGAATATGCTCTCTGTGGCACCGCTGTGGCTGAGAACAAAATTCCTGCGTCTCATTGAGCGTGAGACGAAGAATGCCCGGGCAGGAAAGCCGGCTTCCATTATTGCAAAGATGAACTCTCTCTGTGATAAAGAGATCATCGCGGCCTTATATGAGGCGTCCTGCGCTGGTGTCAAGATCCATCTGGTGGTCCGGGGAATCTGCTGTCTGAAGGCAGGAATTCCGGGACTTTCCGAGAATATTGAAGTCCGCTCCATCGTCGGGGAATTTCTGGAACACGCGCGGATCTTTATCTTCGAGAATGACGGAAGCGAAGAGATCTACATGGGAAGCGCCGACTGGATGCCGAGAAACCTGGACCGCCGCGTGGAGATCCTGTTCCCGGTACTGAGGGAAGAGCTGAAAGACAGGATCCGGAAGTACATGGAGCTGGAGCTTGAGGACAACTTAAAAGCCCATGTCTTACAGCCGGACGGAACATACGAGAAGCCGGATCGCCGCGGAAAACTCCCGGTGGGATCCCAGATGGCACTCTGCGAGATGGCTGTGGCTGCGGCGAAGAACGAGCGGAAGAAACATGAGCAGGAGGAGACTGCAAGAGTGTTTATTCCGATCGAGAGTGAGAATTAAGTGAGGTCATAAATTGACTGATCCGCCCATAGCAAAGGCGAAAGAGCAAAAAGTTTATAAAAATTTTATTAGCACTCATCAAAAATGAGTGCTAATTTTATTGACATTTTGATTTCCCGGTATTAAAATATGTCATGTTGAACAGAACAGCTGTTAAAAAAGCAGTTGGAAAACGATAAATGAAAATCAGCGGTCCGAAGGAATTATGAGAAGTTCCCCCGCGCCGCAGGAATAGAAATAAGGAGTGGTTTAACATGGCAAAAAGTGGAAGTCTTTCAATCAACAGTGAAAATATATTTCCGATCATCAAAAAATGGCTGTATTCCGATCACGATATCTTCTACCGTGAGCTAGTCAGCAACGGCTGCGACGCCATCACAAAATTAAAGAAGCTGGCCCTGATGGGCGAGTACGAGACACCGGATGATGAGACCTATAAAGTTCAGGTTACTGTAAACCCGAAGGAGAAGACGATCCGGATCGAAGATAACGGTCTTGGAATGACAGAGGACGAGGTTGACGAGTATATCAACCAGATCGCTTTTTCCGGTGCGCAGGATTTCTTAAACAAGTACAAAGATAAAGCAAACGAGGATCAGATCATCGGTCACTTCGGACTTGGCTTTTACTCCGCGTTCATGGTAGCCGACAAAGTAACGATCGATACCTTATCCTACAAGCAGGACGCAAAGCCGGTCCACTGGGAGTCTGAGGGCGGTACCGAGTTCGATATGAAAGAGGGCACAAAGGAAGGACACGGAACCGTGATCACCCTGTACCTGAATGAGGACAGCGCTGAATTTGCAAACGAGTACCGTGCAAGAGAGATCCTTGATAAATACTGCGCGTTCATGCCGGTTGAGATCTACTTAAACGATGAGACTGCAGAGCCGCAGTATGACACGATCGAAAAGGATGAGCTCACCGATAAAGATACAATTATCGAGACGATCGTAGAGCCTGCAAAGACAGAGGAGAAGGAAAAAGAGGACGGAACAAAGGAGACAGTTGAGGTTTCTCCTGCAAAAGAAAAATATAAGATCGCAAGACGCCCGGTTGCCGTAAACGATACGAACCCGCTCTGGAAATAATGGACTATACGCAAAATCGTATGATTACAAATAAAGATTCCAAAGGCG
>OLQS01000406.1_pt1 | contig 29556 bp, 23 predicted proteins | sample 1672291 | NCBI WGS metagenome assembly OLQS01 (sample SAMEA3136668, study PRJEB25190) | human gut metagenome | biome: human gut; feature: human-associated habitat; material: faeces | place: Austria | collected 2013
CCTAACCTCCCTCCAGTTGTGTAATTGTGCATAATACAACTGTTTGGGTATTTTTTAGCACTGGTATGATTATATCATAAATTACACATTCGTCAACCTGTTTTTACTGGAAAAATAGATTTTTTTTATTTTTTTATTTTACCTGTTCAGAAACGACTTCCGCAACCTTTGCGAGCGCGTCCGCAACACCTTCCGGATTCTTACCACCGGCCTGTGCCATGTTCGGACGTCCGCCGCCGCCGCCACCTACAAGACCTGCGATGGCCTTGATGAGGTTGCCCGCGTGAGCGCCCTTCTTCTGGGCTTCATCCGTCACGGCAGCCATCAGGTTTACCTTGCCGTCAAGAACGGAAGCGATGACAACAACGCCCTCACCAAGCTTCTCCTTTAACTGATCGCCTAAGTTTCTTAATCCGTTCATGTCAACGCCGTCTGCGCGGACTGCGAGAACTTTTACGCCCTTCACTTCCTGAACCTGATCCATCACGTCGCCCATTGCCTCTTTGGCAAGCTTGCTCTTCAGTTTCTCATTCTCAGAATGAAGTGCCTTGATCTCCTCCATCATGGACTCGATCTTTGTCTTCAAGTCAGCCGGAGTGGACTTCGCTGCAGACGCTGCCGCATGAAGCTCCTCTTCCACGTTCTCATAGTGGCGGATCAGGCCGTCGGAGGTCAGAGCCTCGATACGTCTTACACCAGCCGCTACACCAGCCTCGGAAAGAATCTTGAAGCTGCTGATCTCGGATGTGTTCTTTACATGGGTACCGCCGCAGAGCTCTGTGGAGAAGTCTCCCATTCTTACGACACGGACCTTATCACCGTATTTTTCACCGAAGAGTGCCATTGCACCTGTCTTCTTCGCATCGTCCAGACTCATAACATCTGTAACGACCGGAAGAGCCGCGCGGATCTCTTTATTTACGATCGCCTCCACCTCTTTGATCTCCTCCGGTGTCATCGCGGAGAAATGCGTAAAGTCAAAGCGGAGTCTGTCTCTTGTTACAAAGGAGCCTGCCTGCTCAACATGGGTTCCGAGTACTGTTCTCAATGCCTTGTGGAGAAGGTGGGTCGCACTGTGGTTTCTGCCGATCAGAGCGCGATTCTCTTCATCTACTTTCAAGGTAACAGCCTCACCTGTCTGGAACATACCGCTTACCATATGTCCGATGTGGCCAATTTTTCCACCCTGAAGATGAATCGTATCCTCAACCTCAAATGTTCCGTTTGCACTCTCGATCACGCCGCGGTCACCGACCTGACCGCCCATAGTTCCGTAGAATGGGGTCTCCGATGTGATCACACATGCCTTCTCGCCATCTGTCACCGCATCAGCGATCTCATCCTCGCCCTCCTCATCAGCAGCAAGTCTGACGAGTGCTGTCACTTTGGATCCTGCCTCAAGTTTATCATAGCCGACAAAAGCGGATGTCAGGGATGCGTCGAGCTTCTGGTAGATATCATCGCGTCCCATGTAGTTTGTAGTTTTGCGGGCACTTCTCGCTGTCTCTCTCTGAACCTGCATTGCCTTATGGAAACCATCCTCATCGACAGTGAGTCCCTTGTCATCAAGGATCTCCTTTGTCAGGTCGATCGGGAATCCGTAGGTATCATAAAGCTTAAATGCGTCCTCACCTGCAAGGATCTTTGTTCCCTTTGCTTCCATCTCTTTTTCAAGATCCGCCAGAATCTCAAGACCTTTGTCGATGGTGTTCGCGAAACGTTCTTCCTCCTGATCGATAACACGGAGGATCATATCTTTCTTCTCCTCCAGTTCCGGATATCCATCCTTGGAGAGGTCGATCACGACCTGTGCAAGCTTCGTCATGAAGCGTCCCTCAATGCCGAGGATACGTCCGTGACGGGCAGCTCTTCTTAACAGTCTGCGGAACACATAGCCTCTGCCCTCGTTGGACGGCATGATTCCGTCAGACGCCATAAAGGTACAGCTCTTTACATGATCCGCAATGATACGGAGGGAAACGTCCTTCTTGTCGTCTTCCTCATACTTGCAGTTTGCAAGAGCGCCCACCTCGTCCATCAGAGCGCGGTTTGTATCGACGTCGAAAAGGGATGCCACATCCTGGCAGACAACAGCCAGTCTCTCAAGTCCCATGCCTGTATCGATATTTTTCTGAATCAGATCGGTGTAATTTCCGTGTCCGTCATTGTTGAACTGGGAGAATACAACGTTCCATACTTCCATGAAGCGATCCCCTTCGCCGCCCATAACGTCCTCCGGACCGGTACCGTACTTCTCTCCACGGTCATAGTAGATCTCAGAGCACGGACCACACGGACCTGCGCCATGCTCCCAGAAGTTGTCTTCTTTTCCAAAACGATAGATCCTCTCTTTCGGGATACCGATCTCTTCGTTCCAGATACGGAAAGCCTCATCATCATCAAGATAAACGGACGGATAGAGACGGTCTGCCGGAATTCCTACGCATTCGGTCAGGAACTCCCAGGCCCAATGGATCGCTTCTGTCTTAAAGTAATCGCCGAAGGAGAAGTTTCCCAACATCTCGAAGAATGTGCCGTGGCGGGCTGTCTTACCGATATTTTCGATATCACCGGTACGGATACATTTCTGACAGGTGGTGACTCTGCGTCTCGGCGGGATCTCCTGTCCCGTGAAGTACGGCTTTAACGGTGCCATACCGGAGTTGATCAAAAGTAAGCTGTTATCGTTGTGCGGAACGAGGGAAAAACTCTTCATCGCAAGATGGTCTTTACTCTCGAAGAATTCAAGGAACATTCTCCTCAGTTCGTTTACACCATATTTCTGCATGGTACTGCCTCCTGGTTACTGTTGTGTACTTTTTTTATCTCTGAATTTTTTACCCAGAACGATACCCGCCAGGGCAACCGCGGCCAGAATCACAGCCTCCACAGCTGTTGAAATGAATGATGCGAAAAATGCGGACATAAAAACGCCTCCTTTTCCGGCTGTCTAAAATTCAGACGCCTGTGTTAAAATGACACATTTGTACAGTTTCTATAATATTATTTTTCTGGATCTGCCCGTAAAGCCGGTGCGCCGGTCTTCTGCGCAGATTCTCATAATTTATACTATAATCGTTTCTCGTTCTGTTGGCAAGATGTTTTTTATGTTCCAAATCAGCTTTTTACAGGGGATACCGCAAAAGAACGGCGCATCTGACTCTTAAAATTTCAGATGCGCCGACGCAGAATTCCCTAATTTTTGTCTGATTCCAGATAATCTCCATAATTTTCCAACAGTTCATAGCACCGGTCCATGGTCACGCTGGCCGATGTACGGACATACTCGACACTCTGAGCCGGTGTGCCGGTGGATTTTGCGCCGGCTTTGTCCGCCGCGAGATCACGTTTTTTGATCCACTCGATCTCCTCCCGGCGGAATGCTTCTGCCGCTGCCTCATCCATCTCTCCGTGAATGCTTGAATAGATCAGATTCAACTCTCTGTCCCAGAGATTTCTCACATATTCTGCCGCAGCGTACCGGGACGGCTGGCTCGCGGCCTGATCATCCTGATACTTTTCCGTCTCGGTCCTGACCGCCTCAAGGCGTTCCTCAAGATCTGAGCGCGTGTACACGGTCACAGGAGTTTCCTCCGGCTTTCCGGTTTCGGCATGATCCGGTTCCAGCGGCGATTTCACCGTCTCCGCGTCAACGGCCGCGGCCGTATCATCTGCCGCATTGACAGCCAGTTCCTCTTCTGCCATTTCTTTTTCTCTGTCCTCTATCACAAGACCGTAATCCGCCGCAGTTGAGACACCCGTATCTGCCTCAGAAGTACTTTCCGGGGCGTTTTCCGCCATTTTCATCCGGTTCTCCGCCATATAGGGATTTCCGGGACTTTCCGCACCAGGTTGTATCACAGACGCCTCGAAACCGACGACAGCCGCGGTATTCACCCCATGAGAAGAAACAAATTTTTCCATCGCCCATGTGGCGGATACCCCGGCTATCAGGATTCCAATGATAATCAACCATATTCTGCGTCTGCTCATACATGTCCTCTCGATCTTTTTCGCTGATTCCTATTCTAATAAAAAGATACCATATCGAGAGTTCTTTGTGAACTAAAAACGCAAATTAGTAATATATTGTAAGACTTTTGTAAAAAGTGTCATCAAGCGGATATCCAGATGCGGGAGTGCCACAAGCACAGAGCAGCTGCCTTTTTAGCCACTTAGGCCTTCATCCACCAGCAGATTCCCACCGTCCGCGGCGTTAGTCGCCAGCCGGTCACAGCGCTCGTTTCCGGGGTGTCCGTCGTGGCCCTTGACCCAGTGAAACGTCACCTTATGCGGGTTCATTGCGGCAAGCAGCCGCTTCCAGAGATCCGAATTCTTCACCGGTCCCGTTTTCGGGCGTACCCAGTTATGCTTTACCCAGCCGTCGATCCACTTCTGGTTGAAAGCATCCACCAGATACTTGGAGTCGGAATAGAGATCCACCTCACAGGACCTGTTTAATGCCTCGAGTCCTGCGATCGCCGCCATCAGTTCCATCCGGTTATTGGTTGTCCGCACATACCCCGCAGACAGTTCCTTCTCATGGAGTACTCCATTTTTGTCAATAAACTGGAGCACTGCGCCATAGCCGCCCGGCCCGTCAGGATTTCCGCGGGCCGCTCCGTCCGTATATAGTGTCACGTTCATTTCTTTTTGTTATTCCTCTCAGATGTCTTATTTCGCAGGGATCTCCGGGCGTTGCCGGTTCATGCCGCGGTTAAAGATCCCATTTTTCGCAGAGGGCATTGACCTCCGCCGTAAATTTCTTGATATCCTTGTTTGCACAGTCGCGGTTTTTCTGGATGATCCGCATCAAGCGCTCGCCCGCTGCCACAAGAAGAGCAAAGATGGACTTGTTCTCCTTTTGTCTCGCTGTCTCTTTCTGGATCGGGATACCGACGGTCTGTTTGATCCATACGCCTGCGGCAAGGTCAAACTCCGATCCCGAGAACGGAGCGTCCGCGACAAGGTCATAATCCGACCGCAGGAGGTTCGCGAATTTCGTGCACACAAGATCATCGCCATGTACCATAAATACACGGTCCGGTTTCTTTTTGAACGCGTTGATCCAGGTAAGAAGTCCTTCCCTGTCCGCATGACCGGAAAGTCCGTCCAGACGAGCGATCTCCGCCTCCACTTCGATCGTCTCCCCGAAGAGCTTTACGACTTCAGCACCATCAATCAGACTTCGCCCAAGCGTTCCGATAGCCTGATATCCGGCAAATACGATCGTACATTCCTGCCTCCAGAGGTTGTGTTTTAAATGGTGGCGGATTCGTCCGGCATCACACATGCCTGCCGCAGAGACAATGACCTTCGGCTCTGAATTGAAGTTTATTGCCTTTGAATCATCACTGCTGACGGAAAGGTTCAGTCCGGGGAATCCGATCGGGTTGATGCCCCGGTTTATAAGATCCAACGCCTCTTCATCAAAGCACTCTGAGATATTCTTATTGAATACATGGGTCGCTTCAACGGCAAGCGGGCTGTCCACATAGACCGGGAAGCCGTCATGTCCGGTGACGAGTCCCTCCTCCTTGATCTTACGGATAAAGTAAAGGATCTCCTGCGTCCTGCCCACTGCGAAGGCCGGAACTACAACGTTTCCTCCGCGGTCCAAAGTTCTCTGGATGATCTTCGCGAACTCCTCGATATGCTCGTGGGTCCGGTCATGGGAACGATCACCGTAGGTGCACTCCATAACCACATAATCTGCCTCATCCGTGTACTGCGGATCCTTGATCAGAGGCTTATTCTTGTTTCCGATATCGCCGGAGAAGACGATCTTTTTCTGTACACCGTCCTCATCGATCCAGACTTCAATGGACGCAGATCCCAAAAGGTGTCCCACATCCGTGAACCGGACCTTCAGCCCGTCGCAGATCGTTAAGATATCACCGTAATGGCAGGGAACAAAATGTTTCAGAACACCTTCCGCATCATTTATCGTGTAGAGTGCCTGAACCTCCGGATTTCCGGCTCGTCTCGCTTTCCGGTTCTTCCACTCAGCCTCCATCTCCTGAATGTGGGCACTGTCTTTTAACATAATGTTGCAGAGATCGCAGGTGGCCTGAGTCGCGAAAACCTGCCCCTTAAAGCCTTTCGCATAGATCAGCGGAAGCAGACCTGTATGGTCGATATGGGCATGGGTGACAAAGATATAGTCCACATCGGAGAACGGGATTGGAAGCTCCGCGTTCTCATAGACGTTTCCGCCCTGTTCCATTCCGTAATCCACAAGGATGTTCTTTCCAGCCGCATTGAGGTAATGGCAGCTGCCAGTCACTTCATGATCCGCACCGATAAATGTCAGTTTCATGGAACTCCTCCTTTCGCGGCGAATCTGCAGCCCCGGTCATTCCTTTCCCTTAATGATTCAGTCCGGCACATATCACTGTTGGACCGCTTTGTTCTTCATACTCTTCTTTTTCAGATTCCTGCCGCTTGCCCTGTAATATTTTACAGCCGCATACAAAAATGTTCCGAATTGTTTCGTTCTGTAAATCAGCTGTATTATTTGCATCTATTATAGCAAATTTCAGATAATTATGCAAATCATTCCGCCATTACTGTCATTAATAATTTTCTGCAGAGTATCCTGAAGTTTTATCTGGCAGTCCTCCGTCATCTGGGAAATTTTTGCCTGCATTCCGTCCTCCACGATCTGCTCCACTGACTTTCCAAAAATATTCGTATCCCATACGCCTTCCTCCGTTGCTTCCCCGTCTTTTATGTACGCGATCAGATCCTTTGCCTGCTGCTCGTTTCCTACTATGGGGGCGATCTCTGTCTCGATTCTGGCCTTTATGAGGTTTATGGACGGTGCCTGAGCGTGGATCTTCACCCCGTATTTGCTGCCGTGGCGGATCAGCTCCGGCTCATCCAGGGAGATCTCCGTCTTATCCGGCAGAACGATCCCGTAGCCTTTCTGACGCACCTCTGCCAAAGCATTTTTCACCTTCTCATATTCTCCCTGCATCGCAGCAGACTCTTTTAGAATCTGAAACAGACTGTACTCATCCTGAACCGGTAATCCGGAAATATCACTCAGAACCTCAAAATATACTCCATCATCCACCAGAACCCGGATCGTCACCCGTCCGCTCGCGAGATTCAGCTCATCTGTGACCAGTTTTTTCACAGGCTGACCGTTCTCCGGCACAGTCTCCTTCGGCACATGTTTCATCCGGACCGATGTCATCAGGAGTTTTTCAGCCTCCGCGATCATATTCTTTTTCAGCGCATGGTCGTCCGGAAGGATCTCCACCCATTTGGGGATCTCAAAATCGAGTTCTGTCACCGGAAATTCCAACAGCACGGTGCTTAGTATTTCCTCTATATCCTCCTTCTTTAACTGTTCACAGTTCGCCGTCCGCACCGGAACCCCATACTGGTTTTCCAGCTTTAACGCCAGAGCTTTCGTCTCCGCCGCGTAGGGTCTCGTGGAATTTAACAGGATCAGGAATGGTTTCCCGATCTCCTTTAACTCCGAGATCGTCTGCTCTTCTGCTTCCTTAAAATCTTCCCGCGAAAGTTCTCCAAAGCTCCCATCACAGACTACAACGATCCCGATCGTGGAATGGTCCCGGATCACCTTTCTCGTCCCGATCTCCGCCGCCCGGGTAAATGGGATCTCATAGTCGTACCAGGGCGTCTTCACGACCCGCTCCTCCCCATTTTCCATATGTCCCGCAGCACCTTCCACCATAAATCCAACACAGTCGATCAGTCGTACCTTGGCCCTGATCCCCTCAGCGAGATCGAGCTCTGCCGCTTCCTTTGGAATGAATTTCGGCTCTGTAGTCATAATGGTCTTTCCTGCGGCACTCTGGGGCAATTCGTCTCTCGTCTGTGCCTTCTTCTGACCGTCCGGAAGCTTCGGAAGAACGAGAAGCTCCATGAAACGTTTGATAAATGTGGATTTTCCGGTTCTAACAGGTCCTACGACCCCAATGTAGATCTCTCCGCCCGTCCTCGCCTCGATATCCTTATACACATGGAAATCATCCATAAAAATACCCCCTCGCATATACTGTTGCAGTGTATGCGCGAGGGGGAGATTTTATGCCATCAGTACCAAAGATGCGCACTCGCACGAAGATGCAGACTGTCGCAAGCGACTGCGCGAGAATGTGCCTTGGCACATTTTTTTTATTCCCATGGAAGGTCGCTGTGCTCGATTCTCTTGTCACGGAGCATCAGATCCGCTACGGCCTCCTTCGCAGGTTTTCCTTCAAACAGGACTTCATTCACCTGCTCCACGATCGGCATGGAAACATTGTATTTCTGTGCGAGGGCTCTTGCGGCCTTCGCGGAGTAAACGCCTTCTACTACCATCTGGACTTCCTTCATTGCCTCTTCCATCGTATATCCTTTTCCGATGAGGATACCGGCACGGCGGTTTCTGCTGTGCATGCTGGCGCAGGTCACGATCAGATCACCGATCCCGGAAAGTCCTGCATATGTCTGGTATTTTCCACCCATGGCAACGCCGAGTCTCGCGATCTCTGCCATTCCTCGGGTGATGAGAGCTGCCTTTGCGTTATCTCCGTATCCGAGACCGTCAGCGATACCGGCAGCCAGAGCTACGACGTTCTTTAATGCAGCGCCGGTCTCGATTCCCAGTACATCCGGGCTCGTGTATACACGGAATACCGGGCTGATAAATGTGGCCTGGATGTACTCCGCGACATTTTTCTTGTGGGATCCCGCAACGCAAAGCGTAGGAAGGCCGCGGCTTACCTCCTCGGCGTGGCTCGGTCCGGAAAGAACGGCCGCCTCCGCCATCGGGAGTTCATCCTTGATGATCTGGGTCATCGTATAAAGTGTGCCCTCCTCGATTCCCTTCGCTACATCAACGATGAGCTGTCCGTCCTTGCAGAACGGCTTCATCTTCTGTGCCGTGCTACGCACGTATACAGACGGAACTGCCATTACAAGAAGGTTCTTATCCTTCATTGCTGCTTCCAGATCAGCGGTATAGATGATTCCATCCGGAAGTGTGACACCCGGGAGATTCTTGTGGGTCCTGGTCTTTGCCATCTCCTCGATCTCCGCCGGGATCGCAGACCACAGTGTAACCTCATGCCCGTTATTTTTTAACAGTACCGCTATTGCGGTTCCCCAAGTACCGGAACCGATAATACCAATCTTTTCCATGTTCAGGAACTCCTTTTTTCTCCGCCCTGTTCTGGCTGATATTCTTATGTAACCTTTATTTTGTCTTTTTTCCGCCCCAGAGCTTATTTTCCGTGCCGGATAACAATCTCTTGATATTCGTCTTATGTCTCCAGATCGCCATCGCCATCAGGACAAAGGAAACCGCGAAAAACTCCATAAGTCTTCCCCCGGAGACACGGTAATCCCCCCGTGTTCCATAGATCAGCATCTGGATGAAGAATGAGATCACTACCAGAATTGATCCGAGGGACACATATCTTGTGATGATGACCGCCCCCAAAAACAGTGCCGCGCAGACAAGTGTCACACGCCAGTCCATGGACACAAGGATCCCGGCCATGGAAGCGATTCCCTTTCCACCTTTAAACTTTAAGTAGCACGGGAAGTTATGTCCAAGGACAACACCGAGACCGGCATACAGGACATAAAGATCCGTATCCGGGCTTTCCTGAAAGATCAGGCGGGCCGCAAGACATGCGAACACAGTCTTTAAAAAGTCACCTGCGAAGACGATGAGTCCCGCTTTTTTTCCGAGAACCCGGAGCGCGTTGGTCGTTCCGGAGTTTCCGCTTCCGTAATTTCTGATATCGATATGGTTTATCTTACCATAAAGATATCCTGTTTGGAACAGTCCAAACACATAACCCATAACAAGACAAAGCACTCTGTCCATTGCTTAATCCTTCTCCTTCCTCTCACGGATGATGAATTTTAAGGAGGTACCGCGGAATCCGAAAGCTTCGCGGATCTTGTTCTCTAAGTATCTTGTGTAGGAGAAATGCATCAGCTCCTTATCATTTACAAAGATCACGAAGGTCGGCGGTTTTACCGCAACCTGGGTCACATAGTAGATCTTTAAGCGTTTGCCCTTATCGGACGGCGGCTGCTGCATAGCGACTGCTTCTGTCACGATCTCGTTTAATACACCGGTAGCGACACGGAGCGTCTGATTCTCGCGGACCATATCGATAAGTTCGAAGAGTTTTTCCATTCTCTGTCCGGTCAGTGCAGACACGAAGAGATACTCCGCGTATGGCATATAGGACAAGGTCTCTTTTAATTTTCTCGTGTACTCGTAGATCGTCTTGTCATTCTTTTCGATCGCATCCCACTTGTTGACAACGACGATCACGCCTTTTCCGCGGTCGTGGGCGATACCGGCGATCTTTGCGTCCTGCTCGGTGATCCCCTCAACGGCATCGATGACCATGAGGACCACATCCGCGCGCTCTACCGCCGTCACCGTACGGATAATGCTGTAACGCTCGATATCCTCCTTGATCTTGCTTTTTCTTCTTAAGCCCGCGGTATCGATAAAGATATATTCCGTGCCGTTTCTCACGATCTCTGTATCGACGGCATCCCTTGTGGTTCCGGCAATATTGGATACAATTACACGGTTCTCACCGAGAAGCTTATTGATAATAGAAGATTTTCCGACATTGGGTTTTCCGACGATCGCGATTCTCGGGCGGTCATCCTCGCTGTCGTCAGTCTGATCCTCGCGGAAATATTTTACCACCTCATCAAGAAGCTCGCCGAGCCCAAGCCTTGACGCTGCGGATACCGGAACCGGATCACCGATTCCTAAATTATAGAACTCATATACATCGTTTCCGAATTTTGCCATGCTGTCTACTTTGTTGACTGCAAGGACCACCGGTTTTTTTGACTTTCTAAGCATGTCCGCAACCTTGGAATCCGCGTCCACAAGACCCTGACGGACATCTACGATAAAGATGATGACATCCGCAGTATCGATCGCGATCTGTGCCTGTTCCCGCATCTGTGCCAGAATGATATCTTTGGAATCCGGCTCGATTCCGCCTGTATCGATCAGGGTAAAGTTGTTGTTTAACCAGGTACAGTCCGCATAGATACGGTCTCTTGTCACACCCGGAGTGTCTTTTACGATCGAAATTGTACTGCCGGCAAGCACGTTAAAGAGTGTGGATTTTCCAACATTCGGTCTGCCGACGATCGCCACTACTGGTTTACTCATATATTCTCCTCACTTCCGGCGGAGTTTCCGCCATCTTTTCGTTCACTTTCCAAAACAGCCTGCAGATCCTGTCGCACACCCTCTACAGCCTGCTGCCGCCTGTTTTGTTTCACGGTTCATTTTCGCCGTCCCAGTCCGGGATCACTTCCCCGTCCTCTGTAAGGCCGGCATCCTTCATGGTAAGCTCATATGCCCCATGTTCCGCTGTCTGCTCTCTCGCCGCCTCCGGGTCGAGAATTGCGTCCACAAGGTCATATCCGCTTGATTTTACTATATTTATCGGAATCTGTAAAGCATCTTCCGCCTGGGTCTTTGTGATGTCATCCAGAAAGACTTCCTCACCGCTCTTAAACATGACTGCCGGGAGAAGCAGTCTGTCACCCAGAGTTTTATCCTTCAGCTGGGCGATCAGATCCTGTCCCGTGATAAGACCTGCCACCGTGATCGACTCTCCGAAAAAATCATTTCTGATCGGGTAGACATGGACGTTTCGTCCCGGATAGACCTTTTCGATCTCCCGCACAAGTTTCTCCAGATATGGGTACGGCAGACGTCCTGTAGCGATGGAAATTTCTTCTTCTTTCCCGTCATCCGTCTTTTCATCCAGAGCGTCCATGACTTCCTCCCGGAGCAGTCTCAGCATTCCGACACCGTTTTCCAGCTGGATATACCCGTCATATCGCCCCTCTTCCGGCAGTTCCCGCTCCGCCAGGATATACCATTCATCGCTGGCATGGATAAAATGGATCCCGTGGCGCTCATAGTTGATCGTCTGCCATTTTTCGATCAGATCGATCACCTCACAGGCATCTTCTTTCGTAAACGGCTCCAACGGATAAAGTCCGTCGCGGTACTTTGAGAGTCCGACCGGAACCACCGATACGCTCTGCATGACCGGCGCATATTTCGAGAGCTGCTCGATCGTGTAGGCCAGCTCTTTTCCATCGTTTACGCCTTTACAGAGAACGATCTGTCCGTTCATCTCCGTTTCTGCCTCGTAGAGACGATCGATCTTTTTTAACGCCTCTCCGGCAAACCGGTTGTGAAGCATTTTGCAGCGGAGCTCCGGGTTCATCGTCTGCACGGAAATGTTGATCGGTGCCAGATGGAATCGGATGATCCGCTCAATATCCTTGTCCTTCATATTAGTCAGGGTGATGTAGTTTCCCTGAAGGAATGACAGCCTTGAATCGTCATCCTTAAAATAGAGCGTCTCGCGCATTCCCGGCGGCATCTGGTCGATGAAGCAGAAGATACAGTTATTTGAACAGGATCTGTAATCACTCATGAGTCCGTTCTCGAAAGTAAGCCCTAAGTCTTCCCCGCCGCTTTCGATCTCCAGCTCCCACTCTTCTCCATCCGCTTTTCTCACGACCATGACAAAGCTCTCGGCATCCGTCATATAGTCGTAATCGAAGATATCTTCCAGTTCTTCCCCGTCTATGGTGAGCAGTACGTCACCCGGTTCCAGTTCCAGCTCTTCCGCGATGGATCCCGGGGCAACCGCCATAATTTTATGTCCCTGATATTTCACTTTCTTATCCCTTCCTGCATGGTTCTAAACACAATCATACCAATCTTCCCAGGATTTGTAAAGAAACGATGTTCTTTTTCCTCTTAATTTATATGAAACTATTGACGAAAAATGTCCAAAAATGGTATACTCGGCATGGAATGCCCGCAGATATCCGTATAAATAAGGAAATGCTGGCAAAAAATATGATCTGACAGTCCGACCGCAAAAAGGATCCGGCCGGGCCGCTACACAAAAAATCGGAGGATTATCTGACATGTCTAACCAGTACGTTTTCAACGACCGTCTGCCGCTTGCACCGCTTAAGATCGCTGCTCTTGAGAGCTGCCGGGATCTTGCGCAGAAAGTGAATGACCACATTGTAAACTTCCGCCGCAACGATACGGAAGAATTAATTCGCCGCCAGGGCAACTTACAGTACCGCGGCTACGATGTTGACTCCTATCTTCTCGACTGCGCATGCCCGCGTTTCGGAAGCGGTGAAGCGAAGGGTATCGTAAACGAGTCTGTACGCGGAACTGATATTTTCTGCATGGTCGATGTTACAAACCATTCTCTCACCTATAAGATGTCCGGATATGTAAACCACATGTCCCCGGATGACCACTATCAGGATTTAAAGAGAATCATCGGCGCCACAGCATCCACCGCACACCGTATCAACGTGATCATGCCGTTTCTTTACGAGAGCCGCCAGCATAAGCGCACTCACAGAGAGTCCTTAGACTGCGCTATGGCACTTGAGGAATTAGTAAGCATGGGCGTATCCAACATCATTACCTTTGACGCACATGATCCGCGTGTCCAGAACGCGATTCCGTTATCCGGTCTCGACAACTTTATGCCGACTTATCAGTTCGTAAAAGCACTGTTTAAACATGACAATACCTTAAAGATCGATAAAGACCATTTAATGGTCATCAGCCCGGATGAAGGCGCTATGAGCCGTGCCGTATATCTCGCCAACAACCTCGGCGTAGATATGGGTATGTTCTACAAGAGAAGGGATTACTCCAAGGTCATCAACGGAAGAAACCCGATCGTTGCCCATGAGTTCCTCGGAAGCTCCGTGGAGGGAAAGACTGTGATCGTCGTTGACGATATGATCGCTTCCGGCGAGAGCATGCTCGATACCGCTAAGGAGTTAAAGGAGCGCAAGGCTGAAAAAGTCGTTGTATGCTGCACATTCGGTCTCTTCACCGCAGGCTTTGAAAAGTTCGACGAGTTCTACCAGAAGGGCTACATCGACAGCGTTGTCACAACAAACTTAAACTACCGTTCCCCGGAGCTCTTTACAAAGGAATGGTATGTGGAAGCTGACATGAGCAAATACATTGCTGCCATTATCAACTCCTTAAACCACGATGTTTCTATTGGAAACTCTCTGTCTCCGACAGACAAGATCCAGAATCTCATCAGAAAATACAACGAAGGTCTTCTGTAATTTTTAATTTCAGAGAATATAAGAATGCCGTCCGGTTTCCGTTATGGATTCCGGACGGCATTCTTATTTACGCGAACAACGAGCCAAAGTCCGCGCTTGCGCGAGACCTTGGCGACTGTCGCGATAACAAGGGGAAACTCGCGAAGCGTGTTTTCACTTGTTTGATTGAATTTCTTATAAAATTTTAGTTTCCGTTTACGCTTCTCACCTTGCTGATAGACAGTTTATCCGCTGCGGAGGAATCAAACTCGACTGCGAACTGTACATTGTCCGGAAGCGCTTTTTTCTTTAACACATCAAAATACTGGGATGCATCCTTGATGACAAGTCCTGTTGTATTCCAGTTATCACCAGGCAGGATCCATACTTTTAAGTTTCCGACCTTCAGCTCATATGGAAGCTTCTGGGATACCCACTCAGTCTTTCCGTACTTGGAGAGACAGCTATATACATCGCCCATCGTCAGTTTTCCGGTGGATCCGTCGAAGAGTTCTTCCTTCTCATAGGTTGTTGTTCCGCCTTTATCTGATGCTTCCTGAAGGGTATCAGCATTCAGTTTCAGATTTCCGGAGTTCACCGCTGCCGCCTGTGTCGGCTGCGGGTTTGCCTTTGTGGTCTCTTTCACAGTCTCCTTCACTGCCGCTGTTGTCTCTTTTACAGAAGCCGCCGTTGTCTCTTCCCCGGTAGTTTCCTCTTCATCTGTCTCGGTCTCTTCCTCGGAGGTATCTGTCTCTTCCTCGGAATCGTCCTCGTATGGGTTGTGATCCAGAAGCTTTCCGTCCACATCAGCAAACCGTCCATCCGGGGTTGTATCATCCACTAACATTCTTCCGTCATCTTCAAAATAATAAACAGCACCGTCAAGCTGCTGATATCCTGTCACTGCGCTCGCATAGAGACGTCCTGCCGCCGGGTTAAAGTAGTAGGAGCCACCGGTCTCGTCTGTGTACCAGCCAAGTCTCCAGGAACCATCCTTATTCAGACAATATGTATAATCTCCACCGCTGATCACACCCGCGTCATAATTGGCCGGTGCCAGAGCAAAGGCCCGCTTATAATACTTGGAAGCTCCTTCTACGTTTCCGGCTTCCAGAAGTTCATCCGCCTTTGCGTAGGATTCATCCGCAGCAGCGGAACGGTAGCTGTCCAATTCTTCCTTATAATTCTTATTTCCCGGTCTCATGGAAGCCGCTTTCTCCCAGAATTTCAGGCAGGCATCCATGTCTTCAAGCTCCAGATAATAGGAGGATGCGGAATTTAAGAACTCATCAAGCTGGTCACCCGTCACAGTGGAATTCTGGTTTACAAACCGTTCGAGGCCGCTCTGGACAATTTCCTCCGCCTCTTTAACTTTTCCTGCATCCACATATACGGTGATCAGCATGGAATACGCCTCGATCCGGTCCGGTGCCTCATTGATCACAGCCTTTAAAGTCTCGATTGCCTGATCATTCATCCCTTCGTCATAGCAGTACTGTCCATAATTGATTCTGGCCTCCAGAAGGGCATTCTTAATGCTCTCATCATTCTGATCCGCATTCTGCAGAACCTTCACTGCATTTTCATAATCATCCATCATGGAATACGCCTCCGCAAGCTGAAGGGAGTTTTCCACGGTAATTCCGTCGATCTCCTGAAGCTTTACAAGCCATGGGATCGCAGTCTCGTAATCTTCATTATCGGTAAGTACCTGACAGATCGAGCGCACACAGTTATCCTGCTCCTTCTCCAGAGATGCGTCCTTTGTTTTTTCATATCCCTGCTGTAGGATTGCCAGAGCCTCATCGTACTCCTCATATCCGATATAAGCTTTAGAAAGCTGGATATATGCCTTACTATAATTCGGATCCAGTTCAATACACTTTAACAGGGATTCGATCGCGCTCTCATAATCTTCCTCCCCGATGTACTGAGTTCCTTCTTTATAGAGGCTCTCCGCTTCCGTTGAACTTGCCTGAGCTTCCTGAGTCGCGCCATTCGCCGAGGCATCTTTTCTGCCGCAGGCGGAACAGAGCATCACCGCCGCAGCCATAATCAAAAACCATTTTCTCATTCTAATTCCTCATTTTTTGCCGGAGTATTTTGTCATAGCGCAAAGCTTTATCTGATTTGCAGTTTTGGGATCCGGCAGATTTTATAGCTTATCAGTTTATAACTATACCATTTTTCTCTCTTTCTGTCCAGATGGAAGTCGGGGGAAAACTGTGGCAGATTCTGCCACCGGGCAGCTTCTTTGAAGGAACTTCGGTGCAAAACAGGGATCAGCCTTTCAGCTGATCCCTGCAGTCATTTTCTATTCGGTTTTCAGACAAGCGGGAACCATTTAAGCTTCCACCTCTCCTCCTGCCATTCTTGCTTCCACTTCCTTCTTCTGAACATCGCCAGGAGCCTGCTCGTAACGGCTGAACTCGTAGGAGAATAAGCCGATACCGCCTGTCATGGAGCGGAGGTCTGTATTGTAGCCAAACATCTCGGACATCGGTACATCCGCAACGATCTCTTGCTTTCCGCCATGGAGAGAGTTCATTCCGAGAACACGTCCTCTTCTTCTGTTTAAGTCACCCATGACATCACCGGTGAACTTATCCGGAACGATAACTTTTACGGAGGCGATCGGCTCTAAGAGAACCGGACCGGCTTCCATAAAGCCCTTCTTGAACGCAAGGGTTGCAGCCATCTTGAAGGCCATCTCGGAGGAGTCTACCGGATGGTAGGAGCCGTCGAGAAGCGTTGCCTTGATGCCGACTACCGGATAACCGGCTAACGGACCCTTTGTGCAGCATTCCTGTACGCCTTTTTCAACTGCCGGGAAGTAGTTCTTCGGAACTGCACCGCCGAACACCTTCTCCTCGAAAATATAAGGAGTCTCAAGATCGCCGGATGGCTCAAAGGACATCTTAACATCGCCGAACTGTCCGTGTCCACCGGACTGTTTCTTATAACGGCCAGGAGCTTCCACTTTCTTGCGGATCGTCTCACGGAACGCGAATTTCGGTTTGGAGAGCTCCACATCGACTTTGTAGCGGCCAAGGAGCTTGCTGACAGTAACTTCAAGCTGCTGGTCACCGATTCCGTAAAGTAAGCTCTGACGGTTTTCAGTATCATTCACAACGCGAAGCGTCAGGTCTTCTTCCATCATTCTCGCGAGTGCACTGGAGATCTTGTCCTCGTCACCCTTTGTCTTTGCAGCAAAGCGCATATATGTATACGGTGTGGAAATCTTCGGTTTGTGGTATACGATCGGAGCAGTTCTTAAAGCGATCGTATCACCTGTCTGGGTCACGGAGAGCTTCGCAACAGCACCGATATCACCGGCCTTTAACTCCGGAACCTCGATCACATCTTTACCTCTTAACACGTAAACTTTCGCGATCTTCTCCTCCGCGTCTTTGTTTACATTGTAGAGAGTGCTGTCCGGCTTTAATGTACCCGTGCATACCTTCATTAAGGAATATTTTCCGATAAACGGATCAACGATCGTCTTGAAGACTCTTGCGGAGAGGGATACCTCATCGTTGTATTTCGCGGTAAAGTGCTCGCCGTTTGATACATCGACGCCGACACATTCGCCCTTATCCGGTGACGGGAAATAGCGATCGATCGCATTTAATAATGCGTTGAAGCCCTGACAGTTAATACCGGAACCCATCATGACCGGAACGATCGTGCCGTCACACACATGGGTCTGTACCGCAGTGTAGATCTCGTCCTGTGTAAACTCATCACCGGAGAAATAACGTTCCATGTACTCTTCGCTTGTCTCAGCAACAGCCTCGATCAGGGCGTCACGGATAATTCCGAGGTTCTTTTTTGTATATTCCGGAATCTCGCAGTCCTCATAGTCTGAAAGATTTGTGAAGCGGCGGCCCTGCATCTTAACCGCATTTACGAAGCCGACAAACTTTTCATTCTCACGGATCGGAACCTGGAACGGAGCGATCTTTCTGCCAAACTTTTTCTCAAGCTTTAAGATCAGTTCACGGAAGGACGCGTGGTCATCATCCATGTTTGTAACAAATATGATTCTCGGGAGTTTATATTCTTCACACAGATCCCATGCTTTTTCTGTACCAACTTCGATTCCTGCTTTACAGTTTACAACAATGATCGCCGCGTCAGCCGCACTGACAGCCTCTTCCACCTCGCCCACAAAATCGAAATAGCCGGGTGTATCGAGAAGGTTGATCTTGATCTTTCCCTCAGCGCCTTCGTACTCGATCGGAACCATCGTTGTGGAGATCGAGAACTGTCTCTTGATCTCTTCTTTGTCATAGTCACTGATCGTATTACCATCAGCAACTTTTCCCATTCTCTTTGTAACGCCGGTCAGATAAGCCAGTGCCTCGGCTACTGTCGTTTTACCGGCGCCGCCGTGACCTAAAAGTACAACATTTCGGATCTGTTTTGTTCCATAAATATCCATATGAATCCCTCCCGTATATGTTTTTTTGCCATTCTTTCAAAAGACTTCCGCAAATTACGGAGTTCAGATGTTTTGGCTATACTGCTTATTGCCTATGGTCATATTTTACCAAAACTTTTCGAATTTTTCAAGCTTAATATCGAAATTGCACAAAATATTTTCTGCATTTTTTTGATTATATTGGAAAATATGGCGGTTTCGCACGAGAATCCATCAAAATCAACGGATGCATTCTATTTTTATGGATTTTTTCGGATCGCAGATGGTTCTTTTTCTCTTTTCCGGTTCTTCCAAACGGGATGCCAAGGCAATTTTTTTCGAAAAAAATGTACCTTGGCACATTCTTGTGTCTTGTAAGGTCGCTTGCGACAATCTACATCTTCGCGAGAGTGCGCATCATTGGCACCTTAGTGCCGAGGGCACTCACGCGCAGTGCGTTCACATATTTTATCACTTTAAAGTATTGATTTTTCTTGTTGACATTCATATTCCCGTGTTATAAAATCGAAGGGACAAAGGAGGAACTGCATCATGTCTGATTCTACATTTGGTTTTATCGGCCTTGGCCTTATCGGCGGTTCTATCGCCAGAGGCCTTCGCCGCGCAAATAAAGATATTACGATCATGGCCTATATGCGGACCCGCTCAAAGCTCGAGCAGGCAAAGAAGGAAGGGACCATTGATATCATTCTTGACGGGATCGACGAAACACTCTCTGCATGTGACGTGATCTTTCTCTGCACTCCCGTGGAATACAATGCCATGTATCTCGAAAAGGTACGTCCATTCTTAAAACCGGGCGCCCTGATCACTGATATCGGAAGTACAAAGTCAGATATCCATCACGCTGTGGAGCATTTAGGCTACGAAGATGTCTTTGTCGGTGGACATCCGATGGCCGGTTCTGAAAAGACCGGCTATGAGAGTTCCACAGACCATCTTTTGGAGAATGCCTACTATATTATAACACCTACAAAAAAGACCGCGCCGGAACAGATCGAACGGATCCGCCGGATTGCTCTGGCCATCGGTGCGCTTCCGCTCGTTCTTGATTATCACGAGCATGATTTTTCCGTCGCGGCTATCAGCCATCTGCCACATCTTGTGGCATCCAGTCTCGTAAATCTCGTCCATGACAACGATTCCAGTGATGAGATCATGAAACGGCTGGCTGCGGGAGGTTTTAAGGATATCACAAGGATCGCCTCCTCCTCCCCTGTCATGTGGGAACAGATCTGCATGACAAATACAGAAAATATCCTGATACTTCTAAAGCGGTATATCGCTTCTCTGGAATCCATCTGCACAGCTCTCGAAAACCGGAACGGCGACGCGATCTACCGGATGTTTGAGGAGTCAGGTACATACCGCTCAACCTTTCCCAACCGCGGGCAGGGACCGATCGAGCGGGATCACTCCTTCAGTGTGGATATTCTCGACGAGCCGGGATCCATCTCCGTTCTCGCCGCGATCCTTGCCGCAAAGGGGATCAGCGTCAAAAATATCGGCATCAATCACAGCCGCGAAGAAGGCGAGGGTGCGCTGAGGATCTCTTTCTATAGGGAAGATAAAAAAAATGAGGCGGCAGAGCTTCTGAAAAGTCATAATTATATCCTGACAAAATAAGAGTCTGCGGATTTATCCGCCTATTCGTCCGCATCCTTTTATATCCTACGGATTGTATGTGCCGCTTCATCGTCTCATCCATACGCGCATCATGGCTGTATCCGTATACACAAACATCAATTATGAGGAATTTATCTATGATATTACATAAAGCAGACCATGTCCGGGGAGAGATCACAGTCCCGGGCGATAAATCCATTTCCCACCGCAGTGTCATGTTCGGATCCATCGCAAAGGGCACTACGGAGATTCATAACTTTTTGGAGGGCGCCGACTGCCTCTCCACGATCAGCTGTTTCCGTCATATGGGAATCGCCATCGAAAATAAGAACGGCATTGTCACCGTCCATGGAAAGGGTATGCATGGACTGGCCGCACCGGCCGAAACTCTGGACTGCGGGAACTCCGGTACTACAACAAGACTCATCTCCGGCATCCTCGCCCCACAGAATTTCGATGTGACCCTGACCGGTGACGAATCCATCCAGAAGCGCCCCATGAAACGCATTATCGAGCCGTTATCTATGATGGGAGCCGATATTAAAAGCGTTCGCGGAAATGACTGTGCACCGTTAAGGATCTGTGGAAAGCCGCTTGCCGGGATCCACTACACTTCCAGTGTTGCGTCCGCCCAAGTAAAATCCTCGCTTCTTCTGGCAGGGCTCTATGCCGACGGACTCACAAGTGTCACCGAGCCGCAGGTGTCGAGAAACCATACCGAACTTATGTTAAAGTTCTTCGGTGCGGAGCTGGAATCCAGAGGAACCACCGTGACGATCTGGCCGGCAACCGAGCTTTTCGGAAACCGGATCGATGTTCCGGGAGATATCTCTTCTTCCGTGTATTTTGTGGCCGCAGGCCTGATCCTGCCGAACTCCGAAGTTCTTATTAAGAATGTAGGCATCAATCCAACGAGAGCCGGGCTCATCAAGGTCTGCGAGGCCATGGGAGCCGATCTGACGCTCTTAAACGAGGATCATGACAACGCAGAGCCGATAGCCGATCTTTTAGTCCGTACAAGCTCCCTGAAGGGCTGTGTCATTGAAGGTGATATTATCCCGACCCTCATTGATGAGCTTCCAACGATCGCCATGATGGCATGTTTCGCTGAGGGAACTACGGTCATTCGGGATGCTGCCGAGTTAAAGGTCAAGGAATCCAACCGCATCGCCATCATGGTCGAAAATCTCCGTTCCATGGGGGCTGATGTCGAGGAAACCGATGACGGCATGATCATCCACGGCGGGAAACCGCTCCACGGTGCCGTTGTTGACAGCCACAAGGACCACCGCATTGCCATGACCTTTGCAATTGCAGCTCTCGCTGCGGATGGGGAAACAGAGATTCTTGATGCGGATTGTGTAGATATCTCCTATCCTTCATTTTATAAAGAATTGAAAAAGCTGACTCACTGACTTATTCCCATATCAAGTCAAACGGCTGTGAAGAATGGAACGGCGCATTCTTTTTTACCGGTAATTCCGCGCTGTTTCATGATAGATCCGTGTAATTTCCTGCAAAAGATCCAGATGTGTGAAATCCTTTTCATAGATGATCCGTGTCTCACGCATCATGCTCAAATTTTCAATCGGCAGCGCAACCAGTTTCCCCTTCCGCAATTCATTCATACAGGCACTCTGCGGAAGGATCGAAACACCAAGCTCCTTGCGGATCAGATCTTTGATGGTCGCAATATTGTCCACCTCAATGGAAACATCAAAATTATCGATGGATTCATTGATGCTCTTTAGCGTAGATTCAAACAGAATACGAGTTGCAGAGGTGGGCAGGCGGAGGATCATCTGCTCTTTTTTTAATTCCTGAAGCGTGATCATAGCTCGGGATGCCAGAGGATGGCGTTTGGACATGACGCAGACAAGATAGTCCGTATCGAGCATCAAGGAATGCAACGACGAGGTTTGCGGTGTTCCTTCTGCAATTGCCAGATCGATTTCATAATTATCAAGCATCGTATAAAGATTATTTATGGTATCAGTAATAATTGTTATAGAAAAATTATGAGTTTCACGACTACAGCGAGCCAGGACCTCGGTAATAATATTGCTCTCCGAGGTATGAGTGATACCGATACGCACCTTTGTCAGGTGCTTCCCGGAATTTTCGAGCTCTGTCTGCATTTTCTCGCAAAGTGCTTTGATACGCCGCGCATATTTGACTGCGATCTCACCCTCTTCTGTCAAAATCAGACTTCCCTTGCCGCGAATAAACAGTGTAGCACCCAGCTCGGCTTCCAGCTGACTGATGTGATGGCTCACTGCAGGCTGGGTCAGAGAAAGCACAGCCGCTGCCTTCGTAAAACTCTGCTGCTCCACAACTGCCAGTAATGTCTCCATTCGCGCACTGATCATAGTGACCTCCATAAATTATATTTATCGGATCGAAAAATAAAATAATTTGATTTTATTGTAAAATAGTATATCATATAGAGAAACAAGAAACAAGCAAAGAAACCGGGGGTGGGGGAAAGCAATGAAGCATCTGCTGTTTGCACATGCCGGATCACAGGCATCTGTAGTCATCATATCCATTGCTCTGATGATGTTTGCCGGGCATCTGATGACAAGGATCACGAGACTTATGAAGCTGCCGAATGTAACAGGCTACATTCTGGCAGGAATTGTAATAGGACCTTATTGTATGGATCTGATCCCACAGGAGATCATTGGGGGAATGGATTTTCTGTCGGATATCGCGCTGGCTTTTATTGCCTTCAGCACAGGCAAATTTTTCCGTTTTTCCGTATTAAAGAAAAATGGTTGGAAAGTCGTGATCATCACGGTACTGGAATCCATTTTTGCGTCCGTCTGCGTGTTCGCTGCTGTATATGGTGTGCTGCGGCTGGACCTTGCGTTTTCCATCGTACTGGCTGCACTTGCCTCTGCCACAGCTCCGGCATCCACGATCATGACGATCCGCCAGACCAAAGCCAAAGGGGATTTTGTCGATACGCTGTTACAGGTCGTGGCTCTGGATGATGTGGTGGGACTGATTCTCTATAGCATGGCGATTTCCGCAGCGCTTGCTTCCCAGTCCAAAGCCCATGGTATCGAGATCATGAGCATGCTCCGCCCAATCGCCATAAACGGGGTTGTGCTCCTCTTGGGCGGCGGATTTGGCTGGCTGATGAAAACCATGATGCCAAGAAGAAAGCAAAAGGATAACCGGTTGATCATTTCCGTGACTGCTCTGTTTGCTTTTTGCGGAATCTGCACCCTGGTGGATGTATCGCCGCTTCTCGGATGTATGTCTATGGGAATGATTTATGTGAATCTGTCTGATGATGACAAGCTGTTTAAGCAGCTGAATTATTTCAGCCCACCGATTCTTCTTCTATTTTTTGTCCGGTCCGGACTTTCCTTCCAGCTTGATGCTCTGTTGGATCCGGCTGTTGGAGAAGGCGGTGCATCGATGCTGCTGATTGGTGTGACCTATTTTCTGACAAGAATTCTGGGGAAATATGCCGGAGCGTTTTTAGGCTGTCTTTCTGTACACAAAACATGGAATGTACGTAATTATCTCGGACTGGCCCTGATCCCGCAGGCCGGTGTCTCCATTGGACTGGCGGCGCTGGGGGCCAGAACCCTCGGCGGCGAAATGGGAATTGCACTGCAAACGATCATTCTGGCTTCCAGTGTGCTTTACGAGCTGACCGGACCCGCATGTGCAAAGTTATCATTATACCTGTCCGGTTCCTATGGCAAACGCCTTGCCAAAACGGAGCACAAAGAGCCCCCTATCCCCCACCGGTCCGCAGAAGAAAAGCCATCAAACGGGCTGGAGCATCTGCTCGGGCATCTGCGCCTGATCTATGAGGAGATTCCTAAACCAAACGGATGACCTATGATCCTTTTTCATCTGCACAATGCCAAAAAGGGCATGAGAAATATAGTTTCTCATGCCCTTTTCATCGATAAGCTCCCGGCCGGACTCGAACCGGCGACCTACGCATTACGAATGCGTTGCTCTACCAACTGAGCCACGGAAGCGTTTAAAAAATGCTCTGGATTCACTCCAAAGCAGATTCTAAAATGACCTGTCCGGGAATCGAACCCGGGTTTACGCCGTGAGAGGGCGTCGTCTTGACCGCTTGACCAACAGGCCGGAATCGAGGCGACAAGATTCGAACTTGCGACCTCTGCGTCCCGAACGCAGCGCTCTACCAAACTGAGCCACGCCTCGTCTCGATTACGTACGTAAGTATAATATAGATTTATGAAAATGTCAACTGCTTTTTTTGATTTTTTTCTATTTTTTGCATTTTTTCTACATTATCTACATTTTCTACTCTTCTTCCCATTTTCAATCTGTCACACATGCCTGACGGATTAAATTTTCGAAAAGATATTTACAGAAAAGTTTTCTTTTTGAGCAGAATAGTGTTATAATATCAAAAAGAGAACTCATCGCATCTGCTTATCTCAATCGAGAAGTCCCGCTTCTATAAGGGCCAGAGCATAACAGCCTTTCCGAGCGAGAATATCATCTCCATCTGAGAGAAACGCACTGCGAAGGTATGCTGTGATCCTGGAAAGAATTTGTCAGCCTGCGCTGATCGGGATCACACATCAGAGCTCATATGCGTTCAACTTAATTTTCCCGTAATTTCATATCCAGAGGGGGCGTTTTTATGAAAGCAATCAGAATCCTTCTTTCCATTGCCATGCTGATCGCTGCCGGTCTCGGCGCTTTCAATGTCATTCCGTTGCGAACTGCGTATTTCACACTGATCATTCTTGCAGCGATCACTGTGAGTATCCGGATCATCCACCGAATCGCCGGCACCGGCACCCCAAATACCATTGTGCGGATCATCAGCGAGATCATTGCGTCCCTCTGTATTCTCGGCTTCGCGCTTTTCACTTATCGAACGATTGGGTAATGGCTACATCATCTTCTTGATCGTCTCGCAGAGCTCCGCCACCGCGGTCTCCTCATTTCCATTCTTGATATCTTCCACCACACAAGTCTTGATGTGGTTGGACAAGAGGACTTTGCAGAAGCCGTTTAACGCGGACTGGACGGCAGATACCTGAACCAGGATATCCGGGCAGTAGCGTTCGTCCTGAACCATAGCTTTGATGCCACGGACCTGCCCCTCAATGCGGTTTAAGCGTGTCAGAAGATCTTTCTCTTCCTTTTCTGTTCTATGTTTGTGGCGGCAGTGGCAGACAGCGTCATCGGACGGTGTTTCTGTTTCGGCAGTCACCGTATTTACTGCTGCTTCTGCTCCTGTTACCCCTGTTGTCTCCATATTTACATTTACTGTCTCCGCTTCTCCGGCACAGCAACATGATTTTTTCTCCATGCACAACCTCCCCAATTTTACGTTCCTACGATATCATGTTTTCTTCTCTGATCTGCCTCACAGGCATTTGCCTATATAGCAGGAAAGCCACCCCGGGAATCTTTCATCCCGGGGCAGCTGATATTCAATCATTTTTTGCAGTCAACTCTCAACCGATCACCTTGTAATCCTTATCCTCGATGGCTTTTTTAAGCACTTCGGTCGGAACATCTTTTGTGAGTGTCACCGTTGCGGTTCCTTTTACGTGATCTGCCTCTGCAACGGATACGCCGTCAATGGCCTCAAGTGCTTTTTTTACAGTTGCCTCGCAGTGCGGACACATCATACCTTCAACTTTTAATGTCTTTTCCATCATGTTACTCTCCTTTTCTTTATTGTTATGGATTTTTGTTTTTATCTTTTTGTCCCTGTCGGAACGCCGGATATCAAAGAAATTTAAGCGCAGGGCGTTGGATACAACGCAGAAGCTGGATAAGCTCATGGCTGCGGCACCAAACATCGGATTCAGTTTCCAGCCGAATACCGGGATCCAGAGTCCCATGGCAAGCGGGATCCCGATCACATTGTAGAAAAATGCCCAGAACAGATTCTCGTGGATATTCGTAAGCGTCGCACGGCTTAAGCGGATCGCTGCCGGGACATCGGATAAGCGGCTCTTCATAAGTACCACATCCGCTGCATCGATGGCGACGTCGGTTCCGGCTCCGATCGCGATTCCCATATCGGCTCTTGTGAGGGCCGGAGCATCGTTGATCCCGTCGCCGACCATGGCAACCTTGCCTTTTTCCTTGAGCTTTCTGATCACACTCTCCTTACCATCCGGGAGGACTCCGGCGATGACCTCGTCGACGCCTGCCTCTTTTCCGACGGCCTTTGCAGTGCGCTCGTTATCGCCGGTCAGCATGACTACATGGATTCCCATGTTCTGGAGCTCCCGGATCGCCTGTGGGCTGTCTTCCTTGATCATATCCGCAACAGCGATGATGCCCACAAGCTTCTCATTCTCCGCAAAGAATAGCGGAGTCTTTCCGCTCTCCGCGAGAGCTTCGGATTTCTTCTTCATATCTTCCGGAACAGCCACATGAGTTCCGATAAACTTCATGTTTCCGCCGTAGATCGTATTTCCATTTAATTTCGCAGAAAGTCCGTTTCCGGGAAGTGCCGCAAAATCTGTCACATCAGCTGCAGAAAGCCCCATTTCCTCACCCTTTAAGAGGACTGCCTTCGCCAGCGGATGCTCGCTCTTCTTCTCGAGAGCGTATGCCATGGAAAGAAGTTCTGACTCGCTCACTCCATCTTCCGGAACGAGATCTGTCACGCGGGGTTCCCCGCTTGTGATGGTTCCTGTCTTATCTAAGGCAACGATCTCTACTTTTCCCGTTTCTTCCAGAGAAACTGCTGTCTTAAAGAGAATTCCGTTCTTTGCTCCCATTCCGTTTCCCACCATAATGGCTACCGGCGTTGCAAGTCCTAATGCACACGGACAGCTGATGACGAGAACGGAGATCCCTCGGGCTAAGGCGAAGGCCATGGTCTCGCCTGCGAGGAGCCAGCCGATGGTCGTGATAATCGCGATCATGATCACGGCAGGTACAAATACGCCGGATACCTTATCGGCGATCTTCGCGATGGGCGCTTTTGTTGCCGCCGCATCGCTGACCATTTTTATGATCTGGGAAAGTGTGGTATCCTCTCCGACTCTCGATGCCTCGCAGCGGATAAAGCCGGACTGATTTAATGTCGCAGCTGAGACAGGGTCACCTGCCGCCTTATCCACCGGAATGCTCTCCCCGGTGAGGGCAGATTCATTTACTGCGCTGTTTCCCTCTAAGACGATACCATCCACGGGTATATTTTCACCGGGACGGACCACGAAAATATCGCCTTTTTTAACCTGGGCGATCGGAACTGTAGTCTCAACGCCGTCCTTTTCGATCACAGCGGTCTTCGGGGCCAGCTTCATTAAACCTTTTAAGGCATCTGTGGTGCGTCCCTTTGATCTCGCTTCCAGCATTTTCCCGACGGTGATAAGGGTTAAGATCATCGCCGCGGACTCAAAGTAGAACTCGTGCATATAGCTTATGACTGCATCCGCGTTCCCTTTTACCTGAGCATCTGTCATCATAAACAAGGCATAGGTGCTCCAGGCAAAGGAGGCACTGGAGCCCAATGCTACCAGCGTATCCATATTTGGTGCTCCATGGAAGAGACTCTTAAAGCCGTTTATAAAAAATTTCTGGTTGATCACCATGATGATCACGGCAAGAAGAAGCTGTAAGAGTCCCATCGCCACATGATTTCCGTTGAAGAAAGCCGGAAGCGGCCAGTTCCACATCATATGTCCCATGGAAACATACATAAGAACACAAAGGAAACCAAGAGACGCGGTCAATCGTTGCTTCAACACCGGTGTCTCATGATCCTCCAGTGCTTTCTCATCATACAGGGCACTTTCGGTAAAGCTGTTTCGATTTTCCGTTTCCGCTCCCTTTAAGGACGCGCCATAACCGGCGGCCTGCACAGCCGCAATAATTTTCTCAGGAGAGGCAGTCCCTTCTACACCCATGGAATTTGTAAGCAGACTCACGGAGCACGATGTCACACCGGACACCTTGGAAACTGCCTTTTCCACACGGGTCTGGCAGGCAGCACAGCTCATTCCAGTAACGGTATATTGTTCCATATCTGTCATTCCTCCACTTGTCATTATTATATACCTATACGGGGTATATGTAAATAATATCATGGATTTGGAAAATGTCAAGCGTGTTATTCTGTGCTCACGTATAAAAGAATGTGCCTTTGTTCAAAATTCATTGCTTTGTATCGTATGACTTCCTTATGCCATGCGGCACAGCCTTCGTTCTATAGTCGCATAAACCCGGACATCATACATCCGCCTGCTGCACCTGCCTGCATGATAATCGGCAGCCGCTCCATATTGATGCCCCCAATAGCATATACCGGCACCGGACATTTCTCACAGACCTCCCTAACAAACTCTACTCCCTTTCCCTTTAAGCCTTTCTTGCACTCTGTTTCGAAAATCGTTCCAAGAATGATCTGAGAAGCTCCACTTTTGACCGCAAGCTCCATATCCTCCATGCTGTGACAAGAAACACTGATCTCTTCAAAATCCTTTCTCAGCTGCTCCCGCTTGTCTTCTCCCATTGCCTCAAGGAATGGGACCGAAACATGAATCCGGCTGCATCCAAGCCTTTTTGCCGCCAAAACCCTTGAGTGCAGAAAGCATTTCACATTTTCCGCAGCACACAGCTTCAGGAGCTTTTCTGCCATCACCTCATATGCATCATCCGGCAGATCTTTTTCTCTTAAGATCACTGCATGCGGATGCAGCCGGATCACTTTCTCCATCTGTTGAAAGAAATCTCCCTGCACCAGCATACGATTTGTGATCACAATGGTATGTTCATATCCCTTATACATAGATATAATCATTCAGAACCGGCTGAAGACCACCCTGTTCCATATCCTTATACATTTTTCCAAACGATCGGTCATCATTGATCTCAAACTGCTCATCTCCGACGTTCTCGTCCTCTTTGCCCTCATATTTCTCTTCGTGGTCACCGATTCCGGTGGAGACACCTGCCGAAACCTTGGTAGCGCAGATCTTGGTAATTCCATTTCTAAATTCCGCACTCTCACGGCTGGATACCGTGATTCCGGCGAACGGAAGAAAAATCCGATATGCACATAACACCTGACAAAGCTCCTTCTCACCCACGTCTCTAGGATTGATTTTATCATTGTTTACGATCGGTCTCAGTCTCGGACAGCTTAATGATAACTCTGCATGCGGATACTTTCGGTTGATATAGTAAACATGCAGTGCCGTAGCCAGCGCGTCTTTCCGGAAATCATCCAGACCTAAAAGCGCTGAAAATCCGGCTCCTCTCATGCCTCCTCTTAATGCGCGTTCCTGTGAATCAAATCGGTATGGCCAGACACGCTTATGCCCCATAAGATGGAGCGTTTCATATTTATCCGTATTGTACGT
>OLQS01000408.1_pt1 | contig 29450 bp, 23 predicted proteins | sample 1672291 | NCBI WGS metagenome assembly OLQS01 (sample SAMEA3136668, study PRJEB25190) | human gut metagenome | biome: human gut; feature: human-associated habitat; material: faeces | place: Austria | collected 2013
CTTCATGAACTTCCCCCGTTTTCAGATCCACTTTCGGCTGCAGATAAAGCTTGAATTCCTCATTTTCCATTGCCGGCTGAAGCATTTGTTCAAAATCATAGCTTGTCAGATTCTTATCCTGATATGTCATTCCATAGACTTCCATATGGGAATTCCTGTAGGCAGTCTCCGGACACTCAGACCGGCAGATATCGGCATTATATTGGGCCGTGAAATAATCGGCAGGTTTTTCGGGCAGCAGATATATTCCCATTCCCATATATACCTTGCCGGTCCCCTCATTATACGGCATATCCCGCACGTGGTCATTGAAATCAATTAAGTAATGAAATATTTCATCATAGTCCTTCGACAGCTTCACCAGCATACTAAAGCCGTCCACAGAAATTCTGGCGACATACTCATCTTCCTTTATCCATTCGGAAATTGCCTTATATACTTTTTCAACCAGCCGGTCCCCCGCCTCTCTCCCGAAAAGCCGGTTAAAAATACGGAATCGCTTTATCTTCAAGCTAATCAGCGCATATTCTTCCGGATTTTTCCCGCAGACCTCCTCATATTTTTCCCGGAGCCACTGCTCATTTTTCATATCAATCATGATATTGTCCTCTGACTTATGTATTATTCTGTATATATTCTAACTTCAATTCTACCACTAAGACTCTGTTTTCACAACGGTGAAACACTTACTTCGCCAACTTTTCATTATCCGCCGCCACCAGACGATAACCTGCACGCACCGCGCACAGCTTACCGGCATCAAACGAAAAAACAACCCGGCCGGAAATTCATCTTTCCCGACCAGGCTGTCTGCTGCTTTTTCAGTCGTTTAATCACCCACTGAACTTTCCATTGTAGAGGAAACCGTACCGTCGTCTACAGCATGTTCCACTCCGTTTTTTATGTCCTCTGCACCGTCTTTAATGTCGTCGGCAAGTCCGTCAAGCACTCCTGTGCTTTCTCTCGCATCGGTACCGTTTGTCGGTCCGTTTGCCATACCGCCTTCGGTGCTTTCCGCACTGATTGCAGACTGAGACTGTCTTGTGGATTCGGTCGATTTCGTATTATTACGTCCGTCACCGCATCCGGATGCTAAAGCCATAACAAAAATGAGCATAAGGCCTAAAACGATCTGTCTTGATTTTTTCATAATAACATCTCCTTTCTACCACATAGTATGTACAGCGGAGAAAGGATTTATATTGTCAAAAACTGGAAATTTCTTTTCAGGCATTCATCAGCCTATCACATCGGCCATCGTATACAATCCAGGCTCTTTTCCGGCCAGGAACTTGGCGGCCTGAATTGCTCCCTTGGCAAAAATTGCTTTTGAATAAGCCGTGTGGGAAAAGGTCACCACCTCATCTTTTCCTGCAAAAATCACATCATGTTCGCCGACAATGGAGCCGCCGCGGACTGCCTGGATGCCGATTTCTTTTTTATCGCGTTTTACACGCTCGGCCGATCTGTCATATTTATAATGATAGGCATGATCCATCGCTTCATTGATGGAATCCGCCAGTGCAATCGCCGTGCCGCTCGGCGCATCCACTTTCTGATTATGATGCTTTTCTACAATTTCAATATCAAAGTCAGCCGCGGCCAGAACCTGCGCAGCCTCCCTTACGAGTTTCAGAAGTACGTTGACCCCCAGGGACATATTGGCGGAGCGCAGTACCGCTGTCCTCTCAGCCACTTTTGCAACGCGGCTGATCTGCACTTCAGACAGACCTGTGGTACAGACCACCACGGGCATTCCCGTCCTTTCACACCAGCTGAGCATCGTATCGGCTGCTTTGGCAATTGAAAAATCAATCATAACATCGGCTTTAACGGTACACTCGTCAAGTGACGTAAATACCGGAAAGGATGTATCTTTATTATCTGCAATATCTATGCCTGCCACAATGGAAATATCTTCATCATTTTCCGCAAGCCCTGCAATCACTCTTCCCATGGCTCCATTGCAGCCATGCATAATCGCTCTTACCATCTTATGCACCTCCGCTTTTCCATTAAAGAAGTCCGTAATTTACCAGTTCTTTTCTAAGTCTTTCTTTATTCTGCGGTTCCATCTCCACCAGAGGTTTACGGAACGGGCCTACTTCCTTGCCCATCATATTCATTGCCTCTTTAACCGGAATCGGATTCACTTCACAAAACAGAGCATCGATTAAAGGTATGGCATCGAGCTGCATCTTTGTGCTTTTTGCCGCCTCGCCCTTGAAATAAAGTTCACACATGTCATGGACCTGGCGCGGAGCGATATTGGATAATACAGAAATTACGCCCTTGCCCCCCAAGGAAAGAAGCGGAACAATCTGGTCATCGTTGCCGGAATACAGATCGACCCATCCGTCCGAAAGACTTGCTATCTTTGCGATTGAAGAGAAATTACCGCTGGCCTCTTTTACGCCCACGATATTTTCCACATTTTTGCAGAGATCCACGATGGTCTCAGGGTTGATATTGATCCCGGTTCTTCCCGGAATGTTATAGAGCAGTATCGGAATCTTAACCGCCTCTGCGACCTCGGTAAAATGGATTCTAAGGCCCTTCTGCGTGGATTTGTTATAATAAGGGGACACAAGTAAAAGTCCGTCCGCCCCTGCCTCCTCCGCACACTTTGAGAGATAGACCGCCGTTGCCGTACAGTTGGAGCCTGTACCTGCAATGACCGGAATCCGTCCGTTAACCACATCACAGGTGAATTTAATCTCCTTGATATGTTCGTCATGAGTCAGCGTCGCCGACTCTCCTGTCGTTCCGCAGATAATAATACTGTCCGTTCCTCCTGCTATCTGCTCTTCCACGAGTTCTTCCAGCTTGGAATAATTAATTTCCCCGCTCTCTTTAAATGGCGTTACCAACGCTACTCCTGCACCTTCAAAAATTGACATTGTGATATCCTCCTTCAATCTGTAGTCAGACTTCCTGGTTTATCCGGGATTCACAGGCATTCTCTCTTATTCCTGCGAATAAATAAAGCTGGCACGTCGGCCAGCTCAAAATGTACAACAAATGATCCCGTAGCTCCCCATCGTTTCTGATGACAGTCATATGATTATTCATCATATGCCCAGAACAGCACTTGCAGATACACTGTTCTTCGGCGTCTTTCCCTTTCCACGGTCATCTACTGTTCCTGCCACATCCGGCCGCTTACTGATGATCGACGCAACCTCTACCTCAATATATTTGTTCTTATATTATCATTACTTCCGGTTCTTGTCAACTGTGAGGTTTGACAATCTGTAAATACAGGGGTTCCAGATTCCCTGATTCAATAAATGAAAAAACAGTTTCAGATATTGGTATCATTCTCAATCCTTGTAACCACATCGGCATGTTCCTTCACCTGCGGGGGACAAACCTTTCCTGTCAGTATCAGGCTCACGTTCTCTTCCCTCAGGGAAAGCATATTCGAGAAATCTTCCATGGACATCAATTCCAAATCCAGAACCCCGAGAAATTCATCTAAAATCAGTAAGTCACATTCGCAGGTGGTCAGTACCTTCTTGGCAAAATTAATACCATTCTGGATATTAATCCGCTCTTCCTGCTTCTGTGATTCATTGAGTGTGTTAAAGTAGCCGCACTGCTTCTCAAAGCGGAACACTTTCATATCAGGTTCCAGACGCTTCAGCCATTCTGATGACTCCGGGCTTAATGCTCCCTTTAAGAACTGAATCATAATTACCCTTTTATTCTTTGTTATCGCTCCGATCCCCTTGCCCAGAGCCATAGACGTCTTTCCAACCCCGTCGCCGCAGATAACCTGAACAATTCCCTTATCCATATACAGCTCCTCTTTAATCTGTGTTTTACCGGTAATCATTATGCTGGCAAGTCTGAGATGTAACGCTGTTACGTTACTTTACCAGGCCGACTTATTCTAGCACATTTTTACTGCATTTGCAAGTATCTGTTACAGCTCAGCCTTCGGCCAAACTGCAACAAATGATGCACAGAAACGGCAAAAAAGTGCCGTTTCGCGCCGCAAAACTCGGGATTTCCGCAAAAAGCAGCGAAAACACCTCGCGGAATACATCATAGCTGAACTGTTACAAGTATCTTACTTATTCCTGCTCCACACACTCAAGCTTGCTGACGGATACTTCATACGCTATTCTCTTCTCACAATCTGTTTCACTCAGTTTTTTCGTATATTCCCTGCTCTGTACACGCCCCCAGACGCAGACTCTGCTGCCAACCTCAAAGCCTGATGCATATCTGGCATTTCTTCCCCATGCAATACAGGGTATGTAGTCGGATTTTCCATACGGACGGTTAACGGCCAGCAGGAGATCTGCAATTTCCCTGCCAAGAGGAGTTTTCCTGTAAATCGGTTCCTTGCAGATATAGCCGTCCAGAAAAATCTGGTTTGTTTTTGTATAATCCGTGAATTCTTCCAGGAAATTGACCTCACGGACGAAAATGGAAAGCACAAGTCTGTTTTTTGTCCCCTCATGACGGTTGTAAGAACGGAACTGGCCGAGAGCTTCCATCGTACAGCCCTGATAATCCTTTGACACGTCCAGAAGACGCTCCGAAACCATCAGAGGGATGATGTCCACCTGATCACTCAGTCTGCTGACAGCCATGTCTACCACATAAAATCCTTCTCCAAATACTTCATGGCTGAATTTGAATTCAGAAACCACTTCTCCAATTACACTCACCTTGTTGTTTTCAATCACTTTTTCTGACATAGTACTTCTCTCCTCTTTCTTTCCACTAAATTTCTTTTCTATTCTTTTATCTTGCAATCGTCCTTTCAGAATCACGCTCAGATACAATTGCTAATATAATGTTTATGCAGAAAATTCCAGTTTAGAAGATATTTCGAATCAAAGATTTCTACAGGAAAAGACAATCGGAGGAGACAAAAAGGGACGCCCAGAAAAGCGTCCCCTGTCGTTTTTATTTAATTTATACGGCTCAGCGGCCTGTCATATCAGGCTTTTCCCCAATCAGCCTTTATCTTTTCTGCTGATTGCGGACCTCTTTCTCATTGTCGGATCGAGGATTTTTTTGCGGATACGCAGGCTTGTGGGCGTTACTTCGAGAAGCTCATCCGTATCGATAAAGTCCAGGCACTGTTCCAGGCTCATCTCTTTTGGCGTAGTCAGCCTGAGCGCTTCATCGGCGCTGGAAGAACGTGTATTGGTCAGCTTTTTCGTCTTGCAGACGTTCAGCTCAATATCCTCAGGCTTCGCGCTCTGTCCGATAATCATACCGGAATAAACCTTTACGCCCGGCCCGATAAAGAGGATTCCCCTCTCCTGTGCATTGAAAAGGCCGTAGGTAATGGATTCGCCTGCCTCAAAGGCAATCAGCGAGCCCTGCTTGCGGTAATTAAGCTCGCCCTTAAAGGGGCCGTATCCGTCAAAGCTGGTGTTCAGAATACCGTTTCCTTTTGTATCGGTCATAAACTCGCCACGGTAACCAATCAGCCCCCTGGACGGAATGGCAAATTCAAGTCTGGTATATCCTCCGCCGATCGGGCTCATGCCCTGAAGCTCACCCTTGCGGCTTGTAAGCTTCTGGATAACGGCGCCGGTAAACTCTTCCGGAACATCGATATAGGCGATCTCCATCGGCTCCAGTTTTCTGTTCCTCTCGTCGTAATGATAGAGAACCTCCGCCTTGCTGACTGCAAATTCAAAGCCTTCTCTTCTCATATTTTCAATGAGGACCGACAGGTGAAGTTCGCCGCGGCCCGAAACTTTAAAACAGTCGGGAGAATCCGTTTCCTCCACCCGGAGGCTGACGTCCGTGTTAAGCTCCCGGAACAATCTTTCCCTGATGTGGCGGGAAGTGATATATTTCCCCTCCTGGCCTGCCAGAGGGCTGTCGTTTACCATAAAATCCATGGCAATGGTCGGCTCGGATATTTTCTGGAACGGAATGGCCTCCGGGTTTAACGGAGAACAGATGGTGTCGCCGATATGGATATCCGCAATACCGGAAATCGCTACGATCGAGCCAATCCCCGCCTCCGTCACCTCCACTTTGTTAAGACCTTCAAACTCATACAGCTTGCCGATCTTCACCTTGCGGAATTTGTCAGGCTCATGATGGTTCACAATCACACATTCCTGATTTACTTTGAGGGTTCCGTTATCCACTTTGCCGACACCGATTCTTCCCACATACTCATTATAATCAATGGTGCTGATCAGAACCTGGGGCTCAGCCTCCGGATCTCCTTCCGGAGCCGGAATATATTCAAGAATCGTCTCAAAAAGCGCGGACATGTCCTCTTCCGGATCATTGATATCCTTTTTGGCAAATCCGGCTCTTGCAGATGCGTAAATAAACGGGCACTCCAACTGTTCATCAGATGCATCCAGATCCATAAACAATTCCAGAATCTCATCCACCACATCATCCGGTCTGGCTTCAGGGCGGTCTATTTTATTGATGCAGACTATAACCGGAAGATCCAGATCCAGTGCCTTTCTCAGAACAAATTTCGTCTGAGGCATCGCGCCCTCATATGCGTCCACAACAAGGACAACGCCGTTAACCATCTTAAGAACCCGCTCAACCTCGCCGCCGAAATCGGCATGGCCCGGCGTATCAATGATGTTGATTTTCGTACCATTATAATTGACCGCAGTATTTTTTGATAAAATTGTAATACCGCGCTCCCGCTCAATATCATTGGAGTCCATAACACGGTCACAAACTACCTGGTTCTCGCGGAATATTCCGCTCTGTCTCAGTAATTGATCCACCAGGGTAGTCTTGCCATGATCGACGTGAGCAATAATTGCAATGTTTCTGACATCTTCACGTTTCATATTCATAATCTAATCTATCTCTCTTTCCTGTCAAACAGCTGCTGTGTTTTTTTTACATATTTTTACACAGTTATTCATTTTAACATTAAATAAAGAAGAGTTCAAGGGGAATCCGAATGAAATTTTTCATATAACACTTACAAAATCACTATTTCTTTGCCGTTTTCCCCGTAATATACTTTGTCCAGCAGCTCTGTCCGGCACCGGCCGGCAGTTCCCTCCGTCAGCTTTTTCTTAAGTCCGTCCGCTTCTGAGACCGGAGCCAGGACCGTAACCGCAACCGAATCACTGTAATCGCTGTCGAGGATTGTTATTTTCTGTTCTCCGAGAATATACTGGATTTTCCCTAAATCGCTATAGTCCGTCTTTATCACCAGTTTCTCGGCCAGTATTTTCTCCAGGACCACACATTGATTAAGTCCCTCTTTCACAGCCTGGGAATAGGCTCTGACCAGGCCCCCGGTTCCCAGAAGTGTTCCCCCGAAATACCGGGTTACAACCGCGCAGACGTTATGGATTTCTTCTCCCAGAAGCACATCCAGCATCGGCCGCCCCGCCGTCTGGGCCGGTTCGCCGTCATCGCTGCATCTGGTTACCTCATTGTTCTCTCCCACCGTAAATGCAGAACAGTTGTGTGATGCATCCCAGTATTGTTTCTTCATCATCGCTATAAATGCCGCAGCCTCCTCCTCCGATTCCACCGGCCGGATTGTGGCTATAAACCTGGATTTTTTTTCAACGGTTTCTCCCTCTCCGCCTCTATATAAAACTCTGTACCTGTCTCTCATCTTTTACCTCCTGCTCCCCGTTTCTTTCCATATTTAAGGCCGGGCCTTACCACAAAAAGATGTCCTCCATTCATAATAACGTAAAAAAAATTTCATGACAATAGTATTTATTTATCAGGAACAATTTGCTATAATGATAGCTTATAAAGGAGGCTCCTATGAACTATGGCAGAAAATCTACAAAACGAAGAATAAAGGCAGCCAGCTCCCGGAAGAAAAAATATACGAATAAAGTATTTTTATCATTTTTTAAAACGGTTTTTGTCCTGTTTCTCTTTGTGGCCGTCACGGGAATCAGCACCGGAATCGGAATGTTTAAAGGCATTATCGACAGCGCGCCGGATTTCAATCCGGACAGCTTTGCGCCAAGCGGCTATTTTTCCACTATCTATAACGCCAACGGGGAGGTAACCGATACTCTGATCGGAACCGATGCCAACCGTATTGAGGCTACCTATGACGAGCTGCCGCAGGATCTGATCGATGCCTTTGTGGCTATTGAAGATTCCCGTTTCTGGCAGCATAACGGAATTGATCTCCGATCGATAACCAGGGCGGCGGTGGGCGTCCTGACACATAATTACAGCGGAGGCGCCAGCACCCTGACTCAGCAGCTGATTAAGAACACCGTTTTTAACGGCGGTATGGAGACAAGCGACGGCGCCAAGATTGAACGTAAAATACAGGAACAGTATCTGGCCCTGCAGCTGACGAAAAATGTGGATCGTAAAATAATCCTGACCAATTACCTGAACACGATTAACCTGGGAAAGAACACCCTCGGAGTCAAATCGGCGGCGCTGCGCTATTTTAATAAGGACGTCTCAGATCTGACGCTTTCCGAATGCGCGGTTATCGCAGGAATCACAAAGAATCCTTCCAAGCTGAATCCCGTATCCGGCCCTGATGCCAATGCCGAGCGGCGTGAGGTCATTCTTCAGGAGATGTACAATCAGGGCTACATCACAAAGGAAGAGCAGGAAGAAGCTCTGGCCGACGATGTCTATTCACGTATCCAGAATGTGGATCTTGCCATCAAAGAAAGCTCCACACCGTATTCTTATTATACGGACGAGCTGATTGAGCAGGTCACAGACGCCCTGAAGGAAGAATTCGGCTACACCGACACACAGGCCTCCAATCTCTTGTTCAGCGGCGGCCTTCAGATTGAGACACCGCAGGATCCGGCGATTCAGGCCATTGTCGACGAGGAAATCAACAACCCTGAGAATTACGATGCGGCGCGTCTGTCCGTGGAATACAGGCTGTCTATCACCCATGCGGACGGTACCACCGAGCATTTTTCACAGGAGACAATGAGAACTTATTTCCGACAGGTCAAAGGGAAGACAAGCTATGACGGACTTTTCGACAGTGAGGCTGAGATACAGGCGGCAATCGACGAATATAAGGCATCACTGCTGAAGGACGGCGATAAGATCATCGGAGAATCCTCGAATATCACGCTACAGCCACAGGCATCCTTTGTTCTGATTGAACAGTCAACCGGTTATGTCAAGGCCATCAGCGGCGGGCGGGGCGAGAAAAAAGCCAACCGGACACTGAACCGCGCTACGAATACATTGAAACAGCCCGGCTCCACCTTTAAAGTCATAACTGCATTTGCTCCCGCCATCGATACGTGCGGCGCCACACTTGCCAGTGTATACTACGATGCGCCTTATACGGTGGGAAGCAAAACCTTTAAAAACTGGTGGGGCGGCGATTATAAAGGATATCATTCCATCCGGGACGGTATTGTTTACTCTATGAATATTATCGCTCTGCGCTGTATGGCGGAGACGGTCACGCCGCAGCTTGGTGTGGAGTATGCGGAAAAGCTGGGAATCACAAGCCTTGTCTCCTCCGACTTAAACCTTTCAACCGCCCTCGGCGGCATCACGAAGGGCGTTTCCACGCTGGAACTGACGAATGCATTTGCTGCTATTGCAAATCACGGCACTTATACGAAACCGATTTTCTTTACAAGGATTCTGGATCGCAACGGAAAAGTCCTGATCGAGAATGTACCTGAGACAAGGCAGGCATTAAAGGAGTCCACTGCCTTCCTTCTGACTGACGCAATGACCGATGTAATGCAGAGTAATGTCATGTATACACGGCCCGGCGCAGGCATTAATGCGACCGGCAGCTCCGCCGCCATCCCCGGCATGACGACAGCCGGAAAGAGCGGTACTACCTCCGATAATAACGATATCTGGTTCGTGGGATACTCTCCTTATTATACTGCCGGAATCTGGGGAGGCTGTGACAACAATCAGAAGCTGAAGGACGAACACGGTTCAAGGAACGGGGGAACCAGCTTTGCCAAACGTATTTGGAGAAAGATTATGACACGGGTCCATGACGGCATGTCCGATCCTGGTTTCCCAATGCCTGACGGCATTGAGACTGCCCAGGTATGCAGGAAATCGGGCAAGCTTGCAGTACCGGGCGTGTGCAGCAGCGACCCAAGAGGCAATGCCGTTTACACCGAATATTTTGCCAAAGGCACCGCACCGACCGAAGCCTGTGATCACCATGTGAGAGTTACCGTATGCGCAGTATCAGGCGGACGGCCCACGGCCTTCTGTCCTCCCGATCAGCAGGAAGCGCGGACCTTTATGGCACTGCCTGCCGATGAAGGCGTTACGGACGATTCCTACTATGCAATGCCGGATTACTGCACGGTGCATAACGGCTCCTCCACAATTATTGATCCGTCCCAGACGGACGGAAGCGATATCCCATTTGGTCCCGGTTATATACCGGAGACAACGGCTCCTTATTCTAAGCCATATGAATACTACTCTTATCCCAGGTCTTCCGGAGACGGTAACACAATTCCGATAGTGCCGGCAGGTCCCAACGGATAAGTGCATGTAAAAGGGAGGCTGAAAAAGCACAGGTTCTGCTTTTTCAGCCTCCCTTTCTATCCTCCGGCAGCGTCCCTGAGTGAGAAAATTAAAGCTCTGTAACAAAGAGCTATTCCCCCATGCCAGCAGCCGGGACGGAAGAGATAAGAAAATGTTGAAAGGCGGCCATATCCGTCCCGTCCGGATGTGTCAGAGCCGCATGGTAGTTATCCACCATAAGCTTTGCCCGCCCGTCCTGCGGATTTGCTTCCAGCATACTCCTGTATCGTTCCAGCACACCCTGCTGCATTTTTCCCTGACACATAAATGAAGCTTTCAATTTGACGGATTCCGGAAGCTCACAGGCAGCAGCCTGAATAATCCTGTCATAATAGGCCTGATCCGCACCAAAGCCGGCAGTGCCGAACAAAATGATCTCCGGCGGCATATTATCCGTCTTCCCCAGCTCTTTAAATAAACTGAGTATACCGCTGTCTGCATTTCCTTTGTCGGTCCAAAACCCCGCATACAATATTTCGGCTTCCCTGAACCGCTGTGCGGTTGCTCCCTCAAGCGGTCCGGCCGGTACTTCTCCAAAGTAAACGCACTCTCCGCCTTCCCTTTCTCCAAGTACTTCAAACGCTTTTTCGGCCAGCTGTCTGGTATTGCCGGTCCGGCTGCTGTATACAATTGCATATTTCATTGCACATCCTCCTTCTTTTTATCATAGATACAGTGTACTCCCCGATGCTCCATCATCCCTCCCAGGCATTCCCGGTTGCAGCGGACACAGAACCGGATCTTATCCTGGTTTTTTCCTGCTGTTTTATTTGGCCATTCGGGATCCGCAATCAACTGACGGCTCATTGCGGCATAATCAATCCTGGACCGTGTTATCTGCTCCTCCACAAAATCCGGGTTTGTCAGCCCTCCGACCGCGCAGACCGGAAGGGAAGAATACTTCTTCACTTCATCACAGTATTTTAAAAAGCAGCCCTCTCCGGAAAAATAGGGGTGGGATTTTGGAGGAATCGTATCTGAAAGGGAGGAATGGTCCGCCAGCGCAACATGATAACTGTCAACACCCGCCTTCTCCAGAAGAGGCAGGAAAACAGGCAGCTCCTCCACCAGAATTCCGGCATTGCCATAATGCGGATTTTCCTGACGCACTGCCAGTTTGTATTCGACAGGCATATCGGGAAGAGCCTGTCTGACGGCTGCAATACACTCACAGGCAAATTTGGCCCTGTTGGCTGCACTTGCGCCGTAGGAGTCGGTTCTATGATTGAATACGGAGGAACTGAAGCTTCCGCACATCCTGTCCCCATGAACCTGAATCATGTCAAAGCCGGCTTTTCCGGCCAAAACCGCCGCATCTCCAAAGGATGCGGTAATCTTTCCTATTTTAGATTCCGGTATCCCGGTAATATAAGGGCCTGTCCTCTCATTCATCAGCTCGCGCAGCCGGTCCGGCGTAATTCTCTTCATCAGCATTCCGGGCACGTAGCGCAGCATTCCTTTTATATCGGAATCCGAAACATGTAGCTGAGCGCAGGCCTTTGCCCCGTTTTTATGTATGACCTCCGTCACTCTGCGGTAAAATTCAAATCCTTTTGTGCTGTAGAGTGATTTCGCAAAAAGACTGTGCCTTAAAACCGGAACGTCACCGATCACCAGCATCGCCGCTCCCCCGGCCGCTATTATTCCCAGCCGCTCCAAATACTCCTCTTCCGAAAGTCCCATCGTTGTAGGCGCAAATACGATTCTGTTTTTAAGTTTCAGCCCGCGGATTGAAAGGGGCTCGTTTATTTTTTCATACATAAATGAGCCTCCTTCGTCTTTCCCAGCTTTTGGAGAAGGGTAAACAACTGCTTTTTCTCTTCTTCCTGCAAGGACGAAAGCATCTTGTCATCCCATTCGTGGAACAGGGAATGTGCCTTTTCAAAAGTCTTTTCCCCCTTCATGGTCAGAGTCAGAATCGCCATCCGTTTATCCTTTTCGTGGCGCCTGCGCTCTATAAAGCCGTCCTGAAGCAGCTTTTCGACGGAACGCGCCGCATATCCCTCGTCCGCCCGCACAGCCGCAGCCAGCTCCCTCTGGGAGCAGCCCGGTTTCTTTCCGATATAGATCACGAAATATAAAAGTCCGAGGGAAATGCCCTCCTTCTGAAGCTCCGACTTGCAAAAAAGCGTGAAATCTTCCCTGAATATGGTAGTATAGTAAGCAAATGTCTGCTCCATTCTGTTCTCCTTTCAAATACTTGATATTATCAAGTATAATGGATTATTTGATAATGTCAAGTATTTGAAGGCTGAAATTGGAAATTTAACTGAGGTTTGGAAGACGCGTCCGGAACGGACCATGTCCGGTGTGGTGAGTTGGTTTTTCTGAGTCTTCCGTCCCCGTAGGGAAGTTGGTCGTGGAAGGGGAATCCGGCCGGAATGAATTGCTGCGGAGAAGGAGAGAATGATATCCGGAAGGACGTTCATCTGAGAGTCGATAGCTCTTAGGCAGAGGGAGGCAAAGCGCGCCGGGCGGATTTTGGCCCTTCAAGGGCAAAATCCGGGACAACTGAGCTTCGAACTCATCCGGAGTTCGGGGCGAATTTGTCCGGAACCCCGGTATGCTTTGTCTTTCTCTGTCTTAGAGCTATCCCTCGAAAAAGCAGTCCAGCCGGATATCATTCTCTCCGGCTCCGCCCAGAGAAAACAAAACCACGGTATCTCCTTCTCCAGCCAGCGATGCCACTCCCCCGGGACGAAAGACTCATATATCCATCCCACCACCCCGTCCGCTGGCCGTTCCGGCGGCGTCCTCATCTGCTTAACTAAATCTCCAAACTGTTATCCCTTTTCAAGAAATTTTCCACATTTTTCTTGACTTTACCACCCTAAAAATGATATGATACTCGCGACATGGAAAAATGATGATTTTTAGATGAGTCATCCATGCAAATATTCTTGACCACCCGCCGCAGACGGGTAGAGGCCATACGGACAGCCGGGTCAAATGCCGAGCGGCAACTTTCGTTGCCTTATTGATTGAGTTAGAAGCTCAAATTTTATAAGTTGGTTACTTTACAACCAGTGCGATGGTGCACATCAACTTGTGAAACGGTCAATAAGAGTGGTAAAAGTAAAATATTTGCTATATAGACTCTGAAAATCAAAGTTTTCCTTAATTCGTGATAACGCCCGGGAAGGGCGGTAACAGAATTTCCGGCGGGAGGTTTATCCGTTGGATGCAGGAGAATAGAACGATCGGATTATTTTTGCGCAAGTGATGCAGACACATCACTTGCGCTTTTTGTTACAGTTCAGCCTTCGGCCAAACTGCAGCAAATGATGCACGGAAACGGCAAAAACGCCGTTGATTGTGGTGAAAAGTTTACTTTTCATCGCGTCGCGCCGCTTAACTCGGGATTTTCGCAAAAAGCAGCGAAAACGCCTTGCGGAATACATCATGGCTGAACTGTTACGTCTAAACAACAGAAAGGATAAATCAACTATGGACAAAAAAGTTTATAATACTTATGTTTCTATCTTAAAGAATGAACTCGTTGTGGCTCTGGGCTGTACGGAACCGATTGCGATCGCCTATGCCGGAGCCAAAGTAAGAGAAGTTCTGGAAGCCATGCCGGATCGCTGTGAAATAAACTGCAGCGGCAACATCGTGAAAAATGTAAAAGGCGTAACCGTCCCCAATTCCGGCGGCATGAAGGGCATTGACACAGCCGCAACCCTTGGAATCGTTGGCGGTAACGTAAAACGGATTCTGGCAGTACTCGAGGATATCACACCGGAACAAATCGAAACCACCCAGAAGCTGGTGAAAGAGGGATTTTGCAGCTGCGGCCTGATTGAAGGCGTTGAAAATCTCTACATTATTATCACGGCCTACGCCGGGGAGGAATCGGCTACCGTTGAGATTCGTGATTATCACAGCAATATCACGAAGATCGTGAAAAACGGCAAGATTATCTTCAGTACGGATGACGAACAGTCGGAGCAGTCCTCCGGTCCGGACAAATCCCTCTTAAATGTAAAAGATATTCTGGAATTTGCAGACTGTGTGGATCTCAGTGATATCAGTGAAGTAATTTCACGCCAGATAGAATGTAACACCGCCATTTCACAGGAAGGGCTTAATAATCCCTGGGGCGCCCAGGTAGGCCGGACCCTGCTGGATACTTTCGGCTCCGACGTCGCCATCCGCGCCAAAGCGGCTGCCGCAGCCGGCTCCGATGCCAGAATGAGCGGCTGCCCGATGCCGGTTGTCATCAATTCCGGAAGCGGCAACCAGGGAATGACCGTATCCCTTCCCATTATTGAATACGCAAAAGAATATAACATTTCTGATGAAGGACTCTACCGCGCCCTCGTGGCGGGCAACCTGATCTCCCTGCACCAGAAAAAGTATATCGGCAGCCTCTCCGCATACTGCGGAGCCGTAAGCGCGGCCTGCGGAAGCGGCGTCGGCATCGCTTATATGCTGGGAGCCTCCTATGACGAGATCTGCGGTATTATTACCGACACTATCGCCACAATCGGCGGTATGGTCTGCGACGGGGCCAAGCCTTCCTGTGCGGCAAAGATCGCATCGGCTGTCGACTGCGCCCTCACAGCCTTCCATCTGAGCAAAAACAAACGCGTTTTCCAGCCCGGAGAAGGGCTTGTAAAAGAAACCGTGGAAGATACCATCCAGAGTATCGGCCGTATGGGACGGGAAGGCATGAAGGCCACGGATATAGAAATTTTGAACATAATGCTTGAGAACTGATAGAATATTCCGGTTAATGATATGCCCCTTAAATCTTTACCGCTGATAACGAAAAAGAGTCCTGTATGCCGGGCTCTTTTTTCGATCTCTGTATTTTCTGCTGCATTCTGCCGCCGCAGTGCGACCAAATAAATTGTCATTTTTCAGATAAAGGTTGACGTGTCACCCTTTTCTTGTCATTTTTTGTCAAAATACGCACTGATAAAATCCAATTCAAGCACTAATTCCCTCTATATTCACTGATAATATATGAATTTATAGACATTATCACCATAAACTCCATAAATGGCATGAATATTGCTGATATAGAATATCGAAGATGCATCTTCAAAATTGTAAACGTCTGCAGCGTACAAAAAAATTGAAAAGGAGAGCAAATGTTTGGGGTAAAAAAGAGAAAGGGCAGGTTTGAGGCTCCACATGTATTTGTCATTTTATTCACACTGATTATCGCGGCATCAATTATGACCTATCTGATACCGGCCGGTCATTTTGAGCGGGTAGAATTAGGGGGACGAATGGTCATCGATCCGGAGTCTTTTGTCTATGTCGAGCAAACGCCGGTGGGAATTTTTGCAGCGCTGAACTGTATAACGGCCGGGATCGGTGAAGTATCAGAAATAATCGCCTTTCTCCTGATTATGGGGGGAAGCTTTCATGTAATTCAGTCTACAGATGCCATTAAAATCGGCATAGGACGTATTGCCGTAGCAGGGGCAAAAAGCGGCAGGGACAAATTCTTAATTCCAGTCTTAATGGCAGCATTTGCAGCGGGGGGCGTCGTATTTGGCATGGCGGAGGAAACGCTTCCATTTATCGCAATTATGGTAATCCTGGCAATGTCCATGGGCTTTGATTCCATCACGGGCGCCGCCATAGCGCTTGTAGGCGCCTGCGCCGGCGTCTCCTGCTCAGCGATGAGCCCGTTTACAGTCGGGGTTGCCCAAACAATCGCCGAGCTTCCGCTGTTAAGCGGCTGGCAGTTTCGAATGTGTTCACTTGTTTTGATGTTTACGATTGCAGTAACCTACATATACCGCTATGCGATGAAGGTGCGCAAAAATCCTGAATCAAGCCTGATGTATGAGCTTGACCGGGAAAGAAGCGATATTCTGAATCTGGAAGATCTGGAGGAACTGACGGGAAGACATAAAGCGGTACTGGCAATCTTTTTCGGCATGATGGTTATACTTGTTCTGGGCGTTATGAAATGGGGATGGGGGATCACCCAGATGTCTTCACTCTTCTTGGCCGCTTCCATCGCATCCGCTGCCGTATTCAGAATGCGTTTCAACCAATATGCGGTAACCTTTGCACAGGGCCTGGAGTCCCTGGCCGTCGGGGCTACGGTCGTGGGACTGTCCAGAGCGGTTCTCGTTATCCTGACCCAGGGAAATATAATCGATACAATATTATTCAGCTCCTCTTCCCTGTTGTCCCAGATTCCGGCGGCAGTCTCCAGCCTGGGGATCTATCTGTTCCAATGCCTTTTAAATTTCCTGATCCCGTCAGGTTCCGGCCAGGCAGCCGTTTCAATCCCTATTTTAGCCCCTCTGGGAGATTTAATCGGCGTGACGAGACAGACAACTGTCGTTGCCTTCCAGCTTGGAGATGCAATCTCCAATATACTCACGCCGACTTCGGGATACTTTATGGCAGCTTTGTCTCTTGCCAATATACCGTGGGAAAAATGGGTAAAATGGATTCTTCCCCTGATTGGACTGCAATATCTGGGAGGTGCTGTTGTCGTCATGATTGCCCAGTTCATCCACCTTGGGCCATTTTAAAATCTTTCAATATAATCAAAATCAGGAGAGCTGGGTGCGTCAATGGGAAAAAGAGAAATTGAAAAATATATACTGAAGAATAAAGAAAATATGTACCGGATTAGAAAAGAGCTGTTTGAAAATCCGGAAATCGGCCTGAAAGAAAATATGGCCTCAGAACTGCTGGCAGCTATGTTCCGCGAAGAGGGCTTTTCCGTTATTAAAGGAATCTATGGGCTGGAAACCGGATTCAGGGCAGAGTACGCAAGCGGCAGGCCAGGTCCCTCAATTGCGTTCATCTGCGAATATGATGCATTGCCGGAGATCGGGCATGCCTGCGGACATAATATAATCGCGGCAATGAGTTATGGCGCTGCCTGCGGCTTAAAATCGGTTCTGGATGACATTGGCGGCAGAGTAGTCGTATTCGGAACACCGGATGAAGAACGTACAAGCGGAAAGGTGAATTTCGTGGAAGCTCATGCCTTTGATAACATCGATGCTGTCATTATGTGCCATCCCTGCACCGAATCCGAAGAGAGCGGCACCACACTGGGGCTGGGAGCGCTTCAATTTGAATTCAGAGGGATTTCCGCCCATGCAGCCCTGCCGAAGGAAGACTGCAGAAATGCTCTGGATGCGTTGGTAATGTCATATCTTAACATTAACAATCTAAAACAGTATATTCCGGGTGCCAACATATACGGCATTATTGATAATGGAGGGAGCCGGCCCAACATAATCCCCGACTATGCCTCGATGAAATATTATATCCGGGCAGCGAGTAAGAAAAAGCTTCAGGAGTATATGGACAGAGTGGCCGGCTGTGTGCGCCATACGGCCCGGGCGTCGGGAGTGTCGGTTGATGTAACGGAATTTGAAAATCGGGTTGAAGGCCTTGTGACAAATCATACCCTGTCAGATGTTTTCAAAGAAAATTATGAGAAATTGACAACGCTCCGGCTGAAAAAACCAGAAACATACGCAGCTACATCAGATATTGGTAATGTCAGCAATGTTGTGCCCACGATTCACAGCTGGATCGGAATTACAAGCGCCGGCGGACCCGCATTGCATAATCCTGAATTCACGGATGCCACAATGACGGATTTTGCAGCCGGAGAAATGCTGTCTGCTGCCGTCGCCATGGCGCAGACGGGGTATCAGGTAATCACCGAACCGGAGCTATTGCAGAAAATCAGACTGGAATTTGAAAAGTAAGAGAGAATCCCGCTCGCGGGATTCTCTTACTTTCTGTTAAGAAAGTCTAAGCGGCGCCCCAGGTCCGAACGGGATTCCCAGTATGAACCAGATCAGCAGCTGTATTGTCATAAAGCAGAAAAATGCAATTGTATAAGGCAGCATGTTAGCCATCAGGGTACCGAATCCTGCATTCTTGTCATATTTTTGTGACAGGGCAAGAAGCATTCCGAAGTAGGCGAAGGTCGGACAGATCGGATTTGTAATGGAATCTCCGATTCTGTAGGCCATCTGCGCCAATGCGGGATGATATCCCAGAAACATAAACATCGGTACAAATATAGGTGAGAGAATTGCCCACTTCGTTGAAGCGCCCCCTATCAGCATATTAATTAATGCGCACATGATAATAAAGAGTACCAGCACGACCGGAATCGGCAGTCCGGAAGCTTCAAGGAAATCCGCCCCCTTGATTGCAAGAATAATACCCATATTGGACCACTCAAAATATTTCAGGAACTGGGCGGAGACAAAAATCAAGGCTATATAAGGTCCCATATCGGCCATCGCCTGCCCCAGCGCTCTGGCTACATCCTTGCTGCCCTTAAATGCCCCCGATACTTTCCCGTAAACAACGCCCGGAATGAAAAACAGGAGAGCGATGAGGAAGGGAAGTCCTTTCATCAGAGGCGCAGCGGAAGCAATCGGCGAGCCTGTTTCCGGATCCCTGAGTATGCCGTTTCCCGGAACCACACCGGCGAGTATCACCGCCAGATATACCGCAACGGCGATAACCGCCCATTTCAGGGCCTTTTTCTCCGTACCGGTTACCGCGCTGACCTCTTCTCCTGCTCCGGTTCCGGTATACTGTCCCAGACGCGGTTCAACCACCTTGACTGTAACGAAAACCGCCATGGCCGTCAGGGTAAATACGGAAAATGCGGAAAAATAATAGTTGATGGCAGGTGAAAGCGCCATATCCGGATCTACCAGCTTTGCCGCTGTCTCCGTAAAGCTTAAGTTTACCACATCCATGGAGGTGACGAGTAAATTTGAAGCAAATGCCCCCGATACCGCACCGTAGGCGCAAAGCATGCCGGCCAGCGGGTTTCTTCCCATAGCCAGGAAAATGATAGCTCCCAGAGGCGGCATTACAACAAAGCCGGTTCCTCCCGCCGCATCCGCCATAACACACATAAATACAAAAATACAGATTATTTTCAAGTTGGAGCCTTTGGAATTCTCCACCACGTTTCTCAATGCTACCGAGAAAAGACCGGCTCTGTCACAGACTCCGACTCCAAGCATGCATACCAGAACCATTCCGAGCGCCGACAAGCCGGTAAAATTGCTGACTGCCGTTGTTATCATTCTCACCAGGCCTTCTGCCGACAGCAGATTATAGACGGATACAACTTCTCCCGTGGCCGGGTTGACGCCTGAGAATCCGATTTTTGAAAGCACAAATGAGGCTGCCACCGTAATGATGGAAAGCCATACAAAAAGCATCATGGGATCCGGAATTTTATTCCCCATATATTCAATTCCTGCCAAAAAACGGTTAAAAATGCTGTTTTTTTCCTTCTGTTGATTCATACTAACCCTCTCCTGTAATTACATGACGCAAAGCGCCGTTTTTATTGAAGGCGGTTGTCTGTACGTTCCGCCTGTTACATGCATTCTATATTGAGCGCCGCCGGATTTAATGATATACTTCAGAAAGTATGATAACTGAGGAGGCGCTTTTTTATGATTAATTTTTTAAACCTGCAATATTTTCTGGTGCTGTGCGAGGAAATGAATTTCCGCAGAGCCGCCCAGAAGCTTCATATAACCCAGCAGTCCTTAAGCGGCCATATCAACAAACTGGAGACTAGTTTTGGCGTGCCTCTCTTTGACCGGAAGCAGCCCCTGACCCTGACTCCCGCCGGGATGTACCTGCGTAAAAGAGCAGCCGAGTTTCTTGCCATGCAGGATGACCTGCAAAAAGAACTGCTGGACATCGGCGGCATGATCGGCGGTTCACTGACCGTCGGAAGCACCCATGCCCGCTCCCAGGTCCTTCTTCCCGCCGCATTCCGTGCATTCCAGGAGAAATATCCTCAGGTGTCGGTAAAGCTCTTCGAAGGCTCAACGGACGAACTGGAGAACGGGATTCGAAACGGCACGCTGGATGTGAGTATCGGTTACCTGACCGAAGGTTCCAGTCAGATTACCACGATTCCTCTCTATGAGGAAAATATTATCGTCGTGATACCCGATACCGTCATTGAGCGTTATTTTCCCAACCACACCATCCTCTCAACCAGAAAGCCGGATCTCAGTTTTGTGATGAGCTGTCTGGAATCATGCCCGTTCCTGGCCATGACCCAGACCTCGAGAACACCTACATTTACAAGACGGTATCTCCAGTACCTGAATATATCCCCGAATATTTTTCTGGAAACGAAAAATGTAGGAACGCTGCTGTCCTTTTGTTCCGCCGGGCTGGGAGTATCCATTTTCCCCGAAACCTTTATCACCTATTCCCAATATGACTTCTCACATCACTGTTTTTACACGATCGAGGACTATGATTCAAAGAATATCATTGTGCTGAATTACAGGAACACACGATATCTTTCAAAGACAATCCAGGCATTCGTCAATACGGTACGTGAGGTGGTGGATGCTCAGACGGGACTGGGCGCTAATCGCTAATCTGCACGCTCCGCGCGCAGGTCACCGCATTCAATGACAATGGCTCCCGTATCGAACCGGGTGAGCAGCTCGCAGCCGTCCTCTGTTATCAGAACAGTATCTGAATGGCGAACACCTCCCCAGGTTTTATCCATTAATCCAGGTTCAACCGTCATCACCATTCCCGGCTGGAGCCGCAGCAGGTTGCCCCGCTCCAGGGATGGAAACTCGTGCGCGGAGCAGCCGACTCCATGCCCTACCCTGCCCGGAAGAATGGAATCAAAGCCTCGTTCAGAGTAAACCTTTGCCGCGGCAAGATACAGCTCCTCAAACGTCACTCCCGGTTTCAATATCCTGAAAATGCTCTCCCGCGCTTTAAGCATGCTGTCATAAGCATTCTGTTTATAGGAATCCAGTTCTCCGACTATGACTGTTCTCTCATTCTCGGCATGGTAACCGTCCGTTTTGGCCCACGCCATCGGAAGCGTCAAATCACCAGGCTGCGGGTGATAATGCCTCGGGCAGTCACAGCCATATGCAATGTGTCCGTTAGAAAGGCACCATACATGAAGACTGTCTATCATTCCGCCTTCTGAGGTTCCGAAGCCGCAGACTTCCGCCTCCGGAAACTTCTCATGCCACATTCTTCTCATTGCATACTGTCCCTGGGTGCATGCCTCTGCTTCCGAGTATCCCTGCTTCAAGTAATCAATCGTGACTTCGACTCCTTTATCGACCAGGGCTGCGGAACGTCTGATGCATCCAATCTCATATGGATCTTTTATGATTTTCATCATATTTATTTCAGATGAAATACTTACCACCTCATCGGGACAAAGCTTATCTTCCACTTCACTGCAGAATCCGGCGCTGCAGTAATCGAGCTCAAGGCCCAGCTTTCTGTTTCTTTTCCCCAGAAGTGTCCTCACCGCGTCGACAGGATGTATTGCAAGCGGAACATTCGCCCCCCATTTGCCGTATATTTTGACATTCTTGATCTTTCCCTCCTCGCATGCGTGGACGTATCGGATCGAATGCACCAGCAAACACGGTTCTTCATCAAGTGAAATAATCATAACCGCCGGATGGCTGTTTAATACCGGATTAAAATTACTGAAATAAAAGACATTCTCCGGCTTTTTCAGTATGACCGTATCAATGCCTTTTTCAGACATGATATTTTTTAATCTGCCTATCCGTTCATCTATATACTTTTTGCAATCCATAGTATCCTCCTATTTCAACAGTGCATATTTCAGGCTGTCACACGGGTTTCCCAGTGTTGTCCACGCCTCGCCGTCCTCAAGTACAAACAGGCTTGTGGAGATGGTCCTGGATGGCGCCCCCTCCTGCGGGTGGCGGCAGATTGCATTCACTCCGTTCTCATGGTCGGACATGATACGGAATAAATCCTGGAATCTGATTCTTCCGTACTGCTTCCCAAGCATCTCCTCCATTCTTCTGTACCTGAAGTAGGTGGACGGATACTCTGTTTCCTCCGGATTAAGATGGCTGAGCCGTTCGGAGCGGTAGTGATTGGTACGGAATAAGATACCGCTTCCATTATCCTTTTCAATTGAAACCTCATCTCTGGTCATTTCAGCCAGCCATGCATCTTCCCGGTCGACAATAATAATATTCAGTCCATTCATGCGGGGCGAATTCTTCACATACTCAAGAGCTTCCCCGGCTGTCCTGCATTTTGCCAGCAGAAGATGGACATTTAAAAAGATATGGGAATACTCTGCCGCTTCCAGATCCGAGGGAGCCTTAGCCGACCAGAAACCGGTTGTTGTGACTCCGACTCCGTAGCTGTTCATCCCGCTGGCCGGATAGGTGACTGTCCCGGCGCCGTTTATCTCCACTATTTTCAGTCCGTCCGGATATTCCCGTTCGATTACGGCCTGCTCTATATAGGTGCTCATATCCCTGTTTTTAATCACATAGGTACAGCCGTCCGCTGTCGCCTTTCCTCTTGCCATAATCATGCTGCATTCCTGATTAAAATATCCCGTCATGAAATAGGCCGGTATATTCAGCATCAGAATATCATCAAACGGAATCTCTGCTCCATCCGATATTCCTTTCATTTCCTCAAATATATCACTGTGCGCCTGTTTCAGGAAAGCGGCGTTCTTTTTAACAAATTCTTCATAACGGACCATGTCAACATGATCCGATGCCATCTTTTTGCCGACCTCCCGGATATTGTGGAGAATGACTTCGCGAAGCTCCGTTCCCTGCATTACGCCCTGTTCATACGGAGTTCCTTTCACTTTTACCATACTGTTCATGCTTTTACGCTCACTAAAGTCCTTTCTGTATTGAGTCAAATTACCTGAAATTCTTCCGGCGGGATCCCTGATATTTATCGATACGTTCATTATAGGCGCAGTCCTTCCCTTGATCAAAAAGTTATTTTTCGTCCTCCCTGACAGTTTTTTACCTGTCAAGCTTCATCGGATGCAGACGAATACACGGGCGGAGCGCCTGAATGCAATGATAAACGGCTCGTTCTGCCACAAAAAAAGGGCCTTTCATCCGCAGCTGTTTTGCGCAGATGAAAGGCCCTTTTTCTTTCACATATTTTCTTTCATAATCCGAATAAATTCCTTTGCCGGCCCGCTCAGCATATCCTTAGAATCATAAGCAACCGCCATCGTCCATTTTGCCCCGAACTCTTCCTCCATCCGGCAGAACTGCGGCTCTACCGGACAATTAAACAGAGATATATAATTTTCCGGCATGAACGAGACGCCCAGTCCTACAGCCGACAGGCACATGGCTGTCTGCACACTGCTGGTATTCAGACAGGAGAGAGGCTGGATTCCCGCCGCCGCCAATATCTGATCCGCTATCTGCCTCACCCTCTGGTAAGGATATGCCAGGACAAATTTCTCGCCCGAAAAATGCTTCGGATCGATAAATGGATAGGGACTCTCCTCTTTTTTGTAAAAGAATTCTTCCAGATGGCTGCCCTTATGCAGCACCGCCACAAAATTATTTTCACGGATCGGAATATAGGATATCGCACTGTCCTTGAGCGGGCAGTGAAGCAGCCCGATATCCACCTTCGACGCGATAATATATTCTTCGATTTTCTGTGACGGCCCTTCTTCCAGCCTCAGCTCTATGTTCGGGTAAAGCTCCCTGAAAATCGGGAGTATTGTGGAAAAGACCATGGAGCCCAGATGAATGGTGGTCCCAATCGTCAGCCGTCCCTTCCTCATATTGCTGATCTCACACAGCCCTGTCTCGAAATCATTATACAGCTTCACAATTTTTCTCGCTGTTTCCACATACTGTTCTCCGGCAAATGTCAGGACCAGGCCATGCTGCGTGCGCCGAAACAGCGGCATGTCGTGCTGGCGCTCTATCCTCATCAGGCACTGGCTCAGATACGGCTGCGATACATACAGCCTGGCAGATGCGCGGGAGATACTCTTCTCCTCCGCAATCGTCACAATATACTGTAATTCTTTTAATGTCATTTGTTGTCCCTCCCTGGATTGTCACTGCCCGAGTAATTTTCAGCCATGCGAAATAAACTGCAACGATAACCTGCACGCTCCGCGCACAGGTCACCGTCATCAACAAAGGCAGGGTATCCCATCTAAACCGGATGGGATATCTTGCCTCTTTTTATTTCCTATTTCATTATAACAGATTTATAAGCTGAGCCGGATTAACTTTCGTCATGAGGTTCAGCTCTTCCTCCGTAACGCCATGTCCCAGCAGATACTGCAGGTACTCCTCCATCAGTCCGGGCCAGGACGGCAGGCCGGTATTTCCGCAGTCCGTTGACAATACCGTGTCCGAACACCCAAGCTCTGTCAGGTTCTTGAGTACATCCGCGTAGGAACGGCTCAAATCGAGATAGACGGCACAGCGCAGGAAGTAAACGCCGAATATCTGCAGATATCTCTGCTGCCAGACAGTCAGCCTGGTAAGCGCAAGCTCGGGATGATCGATCACGATCTTTTTGACCCCCAGATCTCTCGCTCTCTCAATCACGACCCTCTGCTCCTCAAATGAGAGATGGCCTGTCGACAGGATAACATCCCTGTCCGCTATCATGTGCAGAATCGAGTCAAGCCCGTTGTCCACTTTCCCGTCCTTCAGGGCATGCAGCCCTCCCGGAAGATTAAAATACTTTCTGTGGTTTGCCGCGCTTTTTGTAGGCATCCATACCGTTTTCGCACCAAGGTTAAGAGCCGCCTCCACCGCAGCCGGATTAAATCCCCCCACCTCATCATTCAGCGTGATGGAACCAAAAACAGAAAAGCCCGTCAGTCGGGAAACGATTTCAGCCCGCGCCATTGTGGGAAACGTATGCGATTTCAGTACGACTGCCGCCGCTTGTGCCTCCTTCATCTGCTCAGCAAGTTCCATATCGGTGAATTTTCTGGGCTGAATGTCAGGCGCCGGATGAACGTGCAATTCTATTACTCCGTTTAAAAGATTTCTCTCCACCATGCCGTCACCCCGCCATCAATCCGGGAAGGAATAACGTGATTTGAGGAACAAAAGCAAATAGGGAAATCATAATCAATGCCACACAGATATAGGGCAAGGCTCCTTTGACAATCTCAACAAACGTCGTGTCGCAGACCGCCGCCGCGGTAAACAGGTTCATGCCAAATGGAGGCGTGATCAGTCCCATTACGAGCGCAATGCAGAAAGTTACCCCCAGATGAAGCGGATCCATTCCCAGCTGAACGCCGATCGGAATCAGGATCGGAGCCAGGATAACCACCAGGGCCAGCACTTCCATAAAGCAGCCCGCTATGAAAAGCAGTATTAAGAGAAGTACCGTAAATACGAACCGGTTGCCCAGATACGGCACCAGCGCATTGGCCACAGTCGTCGGTATCTTCGCCGCCGACAAAATCCACCCGAAGTTCGCGGACATCGCCATAATAAACATCACCATGCCGGAGGTTACGATCGTCTTCTTCATTGCGCTGATCAAATCGGAAAATTTCATCTCCCGGTATGCAATTCCAAGTACCAGACTGTAAATTACGCAGGTGACGGCCGCCTCGGTGGGCGTAAAGATCCCCGTATATATGCCGCCCAGGATAATAACCGGAAGAAGCAGTACCGGCACCGCCTGGATAAAAGATTCCATTACTTCCTTCCGGCTGTACTTCACGGCTGACGCCGCTTTTTTGTTCCTGTTCATCACCAGATTAACCGCTACAAAGGATGCAGCCAGCAAAAGGCCGGGTACAATGGCCGCCACGAACATCTCCGGAATCGAAACGTTCATCGTGCTGCCGTATACAATCATACAGATACTGGGCGGAATAACCGGGCCCAGGGAACCGGCCGCAGCCAGAATACCGCCTGTTTCCGATTTACTGTATCCGTTTTTCAGCATTGCGGGCAGCATGATAGCCCCAATCGCCGCAACCGTTGCAGGGCCTGAGCCGGTGAGGGCCGCGAAAATCGTACAGCAGACGATGGTAACAGTCCCGACGCTTCCCGGCGCGCCTCCCAGAAGCTTCTCAATACATCCTACCAGACGCTTTGACAGGCCGCTGGACTCCATCAGATAACCTCCCAGCGTAAACAGCGGAATTGCCAGAAGCGGAAAGCTGTCCGTACCGAGAACCGTCCGCTGCGCAATCAGAATCAGCGGTTTCATCTGTGTTACCATCAAAAAAACGCTGCTGGATATACCAATGGAAAATGCGATGGGGACGCCATAAGCCAGAAGTATCATCATGACTCCTAATAACAGTGCTACTTCCATCTACCTCATCCCCCCTTCTTCATCGTCCGCCCCCTCCTGTACAAGGGCAGATGATTTTGCCTCATCCATTCTCTTAATCAGGTTATTGATTCCATTCAGAATGATTCCGAAGGCCCCTGCAGGGAGGGAACAGTAAATAACCGACATCGGGATATGCAGGGTCGGCGTAAGCTGCCTGGTCGTCATGGCCGCCATTTTAATCCCCTGTATAAACAGGAGTACCGCACAGGCCAGAATCAGGATATCCACCGAAATTTTATGTCCGCCCTTCATTCTCCCCTTTAAATGATCATTCAGAATCGTCACCGCTGCATGCGAATCGGATGAGACGCAAATGCTGGCCCCCAGCATTGTCATCCATATAAAACAATATCGTCCCAGCTCTTCCGTTCCCGACAGGGAAGAACCCAGCACGTACCTTGTAAATACCTGAACAGCCATGGCTCCGGTCAGAACAGCCAGGAGGAGCAGGGCTGCTCCTCCATATATTCTGTTTACCATGCTGCATACTTTATCCAATGCATCTTTCATAGGACTTCTCCTCATCCGGCTCTTTACTGGATTTCTGCGATTTTCTCGTTAATCTTGTCCAGTAACTCCTTATTTACATCCGCAGCAAAGGCTTCATGAATCGGCTTTACCGCATCTCTGAACTGCTGTTTATCCGCCACTTCATTCACCTGGACTCCGGCCTCTTCCATCTCTTTTAACAGCTTGTCGTCTGTCTCCTTCGCAGACGCGCGCTCTTCTTCAGCCGCTTTTTTCGCCGCCTCTTCAAACCAGCCCTTCTCCTCATCGCTCAAATCATCCCAGATGAATTTAGACACGCTGAGCGTGATTGGCGAATAGAAATGTTCGGTAAAGGAAATATAGTCGCAGAGTTCATATGATTTATATGTATACATCGGTGTAACCGGCTGCTCTAAGCCATCAATCGTTCCCTGCTGAAGGGCTGTAAAGCATTCACTGGATGCCATCGTTGTAGGATTGGCCCCCAACGCCTTGAACGTATCTACATAAGTTGAATTTTCAGGCACACGGATTTTAATTCCCTTTAAATCGGCCGGTGTATTAATCGGGCGTTTTTTATTGATCGTGCTTCTGAATCCGCCTTCGCCCCAGCTTAAGATTTTAACACCGAAGTCATTATAAAGTTCCTCCTCCATTGCATCCGTTATGGAGGTATCATCCAATACCGCGTGAGCCTGTTCACGGTTCAAAAACAGATACGGCAGGTCAAACACTGCAAAGTCGGGGACAGAAGAGCTGAAGCTGAAATTCGTGATGACAGCCATATCAATTGTACCCATGTTCATTCCTTCCATCATGGAAAGCTCGCTGCCTAACTGCGCATCCGTAATTACGTCAATTGTAATCGCCCCGCCCGACAGTTCCTCTATCTCTGTTTTAAAATTCATTGCCAGTGTATGATAGGGATCCACATCCTGGGCCGGATCAATATGGCCAAGCTGGATCGTTCTCTTCTTTCCGGACGTTGGCTCACCGGGCGCTTTATCTCCTGCATTTTCCTGTGCCGTCTGGGGCTGCGTGCTTTTTCCGGCGCCGCCGCCTGACGAACATCCTGCTAAAGAAGCCGCCATAATAAGTGACATACTGATTGCTAACATTTTTTTCATAGTTTTCTCCACTCCATTTCTTATGTTTTGTTATATTATAATGAGCCTGTCCTCTACGTAAAAGCCGGCGCCTCACCACAAACATGTCTGGATTCCTCCGTAAGCCCCCTGCTTTTGTCGGCCGCCACATGGTCTATAAACCGGCTGATACATTCATTGAATTTATTTGACTCGTAATAGAACATCATGTGGCCGCTGTTATAAAATTTATTCAGCTCCACATATCCCCTGATCTGTGAGGCAAATGCATCCACCATCTCCAGCCCGTAAGCGTCCGACGAACCGCCGAAAATAGACACGGGCACCGTAAGCTTTTTTAAATTACTGTAATTATCGGTATGGCAGAAATCATAATGGAATTCCAGGGCCGACCACGGCGGCGTCTTCATAAATTCCTCCATAACCCATTCCCGATCCTCCTGCGTCATAGCTCCGTTGGAAATTCTCGCCACAAAACGCTCGTAAAAGTCATCTCTGTCATACACAAGCGGCATATAATTATCAAGCCAGTTATCAATGTTATAATTCCGGGAGCGGTGTTTGTTCCATTCGTCGGGAGACACCGGGAACAAAGAACCGTCTATCAGAACCAGTCCCTTCAGGTGAGCCTCCTGTGTCATCGCAGCATAGGATATCACTACGGACGAGCCCATGGACCAGCCGCCCAGTATTACGTCTTCAAGCTGCAGATGTTCAATCAGATCCCTGATATCCAGCGCATTTCTCTCCATCGTATTGCCGCCGCATACTTTACCGGAACGCCCCTGTCCTCTTGGATCAAAGACAATTACCCTGTATTTTTTTGACAGTTCTTCGATGTTTTTCCGAAAAAACTTCGTTGTCGCCAGAAATCCTGGCATCAGCAGAAACGGTACTCCGGTTCCCTGGTCTTCAAAATAAAGAACCGCCCCGTCCGACGCCGTAAAAAAGTTACTTTTATTCATTGTCTTGCCTTTCTGATACCGGTATAAATCTATAATCGCAGCTGTGAATTTAATAGGTTCAGTATATCAAATTTAAGGTATTGCAACAAAGACTTAATCTTTATCCAGTATATAACAAAAATATTATATCGACTGTAAAAGCAGACAGAATATTTATGTAAATTTTTTCCAAATTTTCTGATGGAGATTTAACTGAGGTTGGGAGGACGCGTCCGGAACGGACCATGTCCGGTGT
>OLQS01000413.1_pt1 | contig 29139 bp, 21 predicted proteins | sample 1672291 | NCBI WGS metagenome assembly OLQS01 (sample SAMEA3136668, study PRJEB25190) | human gut metagenome | biome: human gut; feature: human-associated habitat; material: faeces | place: Austria | collected 2013
ATGAAGGAGCTTCTCCGCTGCTTTGCAGCTTTCCAATTTTGATAGTACATTTTCCTCCCAGAAAGGATTTGCCCATCACCCTCTCACAGACAGCCCTCTTTCTTCCACATTTTCAAACACTTCTGAATGGATGAATGATTTTACAATATCTATAAGCAGGCAGGTTCCTTCCATTGCAGGACAGATTCTTTTTTTGCTATGGTGCACAGGGATTGGGATTATGTTCATTTTTTTTATCCGTTCTGTCCGGCAGCTATATCACTTAAGCAGTACAGCACTTCCTCTGGAAAATGCTGAAATTTCTTCTTTGTATATAAGCTGCCTGAAAGAGCTTGGTATTACGCGGAACATCCCCGTCTATACCACTGCCTTTCTTCCATCACCTGCGATTACCAGAATCTTTCAACCTCGCATTTACCTTCCACTTCGTCTGATTTCCGGTTATCCCCACAGTGCCCTCCGCTACATTCTCCTGCACGAATTGCAGCACTATCGCCAAAAAGATGGCCTGTTGAATCTTTTTCTAAATATTTTCTGTGCACTCTACTGGTTCAATCCGGCTGTCTGCCTGAAGATCGATGATCGCAAAGGTTCTATTAAAGTGGGATTGGATGCGGACCTTGTTGTTCTTGACCGTGATTATCAGGTACTTCAGACATATTGCATGGGAAAAGCAATGTTAGATAAAAACTAGAAAATGAAAGATTGTGGAATGATTAAAAATGGCTAAGAAAAAATCGAAACCGGTGGAGAAGATCCGCCTTTCAGGAAGAAATATTTATACAGATAAAAAAGGACGGGTTATTTTTTACGATATGATTACCAAAAAAGGGTATCTCGTAGATAAAAAACATGAAAACTCGGCTCTGTTTTTTAAAAACCGTTTTGTTGTACTTTTGTTTGCGGCAATTTTGTTTGGGGCAACGTTTTTGACATGGCTTCAGGCTGCGGTTGCCTGGGCAGTGATGATGGCGATTGCGGAATTTGCTTTTCGGCGGGGATTTTTGAAAAAGCTGGAAGTGGTAAACGATGTGGATTTTGAACGTCGTGTTTCAGCGCTTCAATACATCGTGGAAAACAAAGCAAAAGGAAAAGTGATCGTTCTTATTGTTTTGTATCTCCTTTTAGCAGTGCTTGTAATATTAAATGCATATGTAGAAAAGTATTCTGTTGGGTTATGCGTACTCAGCGGAGGAATCGCACTTGTCGGTGTGTACTTTGCGATTTTGCATATCGTTGCTCTGACTAAACAACGGAACATATTGTATTGTCTTACCAGCGTCAATCATTGCTTTCAGTATTCCAAGCTGGAAGTCCTCGTTCTCATCCAACGTGTCCGCTTCTTTCGGGTTTGTATCGAAGTCTGTCACGTCACCTTTGAATAAGTAGTTCAACAAGCCTTGATAGGATGCGCTTTTCAGTTGGTATTTGAATCCTGCCACGTGAGCGGATTCTATCCATGCACAACGTGTATTGTCTTTGCTACCGTAGAACTTCACTATCAGTTGTTCTTTACGCTTCATCATTTCCTGCAAGGTGTTGTATGCGCCTTGGTTATCATACTCTTTTATAGCGGTTTTTGTACCGAAATTGTAATCAAAATTACTCATGGTTATAATTTTTTAATTAATGAATATGTTAATGCAATCATTGACTTTGGCGCCTTATTGTCTCTGATTGACATTGCAAAAGTAGGGCAGAATTTAGGGGTAACAAAGGAATTTGCCGAATGCCCATGTGTGTAGAAAATGTGCCCATTCCAGTACGCAAAAAAAATGCGTACCAAAAAAGACAGCCCTTTCAGTACGCATTTTTACTATGGTTTTATGTATGTTGTTTAAGAAACTACCATGTAGTTATTAGCTATGACAGACGGAAATTTCTCGTTCTTGTATCTTCTAAGGAGATTGGATAACATTCTGTTCTTGTTGCCCTCTGAATCGTATTCTTCATTATACCTCTTGCCATCATAGCCCACTGTATAGATAAGCCTTGAAACAAGCATCATCTTGTCTTTAGATACCTTTACCTTTTTGTTGGATATGGTGGTAGCCTTTCTTCTCTCAATGAAGAACAGAAACATATCCGTAAACTTCCACTTCTTATAAGATATGTCAAGACTGAACTTGTCTTTGAAGTTCATTTGTGATAACAGACTGTTATCTATAAAGCCTTTCAATCCTATATCTTCTAATTGTTTGATTTTTAGCCCTATGCCTTGTTCTCCGTTTACAATATTGTCGTATGTTTCACTGAAATGATGGACTGCAATTTGAATGATATTTATCAAATCTTCTCTTTCTGTATAATAACTCTTTCTATTGCCTTGCTTCAAAGTAATACTTGACGCATCACACAGATTAGTTAGAAAAGTGGCAAAGTCTTCAAGTACGGACTTTCCCATAATGGGTGCATTTGTACCAATATCCTCTATAAAATCATATACGAAAAGAAGTAGATACCAAAACTTACTAACATCTAACTTATACGCTTCAATGGTATTCTGTAAATCTTCGTTGGTCAGAAACTTCTCTTTGAAAGAATCGTCTAACTTTCTGTATTCTCGTTTCTTGTATTCATCTAAAGTTCCTTTGAAAGTTTTCATTTTTTGTATTCTCTCGTACCTTTCTTCAACGGATAAGTTTCTTTCCGCATATCTGTTGGCGAATATGGCAGGTGCGGAAGATTCTACGGGTATCATTCCCATATCTGTTTCTGCATAATCGGGCAGGAAGTGGTTGGCTACTTCCCACACATACTCTAAAAGTGGCTCATTTAGACATTTGTAGCTTTCATGCCAAGCCACTTTTAAATCGGGCAGTTCTTCTATCTGATACATAGTGTATTCATATTAGTTATACTGCAAAATAAAAGAAAAGTCTGCAATCTTTAGTGGATTACAGACTTCTTTTTATTATAGTAGGTTTTTCATAGTGGTAAACGATATTCATTTACCGAATACATACTTCACAACTTTGGCATTAGCCTTGTTCTCATTCACAAAATCTCGTTCAATATAAATGTCTGTCACTTTCATAGAATCGTCTATGTGGTTCAATGCTGCATGAACTATATATTTATCTATACCAACTTTATTAAGTGCAATGGTAGCCCATGAATGGCGGGCTGCATAATACTCCAAATCATCTACGCCTAATATTGTACCAATTTCTTTTAAACCGTAGTTGATAGCCTTATTGAAACCTTTTTCGTCTGCATAGTATTGGTAAAAGTTAAATAAGCGTTTACCACTTTTATCTCTGTATTTTTCTATAAGTGGTAATGCGATTTTAGGTATAGCCACTTTCATTTGAGCATTATCCAATCTACGGTCTTTCGTCTTAGTACGATTATAAATGATGGTATTGTTTACCATTTCTGTAGCATTATATAAATCGGCTGAATTAATGCCCATTAAACAGAATGACAGAATAAAACAGTCTTTAGCTAAATTATAACGACAAGTGGATTTATAGCCTTTCTTCATATCTTTATAGGGTAGCTTCCATACTTTTTTGATAATATCTGCCGGAATAGCTCTCTTTCTTGTTGCTTCTTGCTTGGGTATCTCAAAGTCTATAAATGGATTGTTAGGTATCAGTATGAGATTATTCTCTCTCTTATTGTACTTCTTTTGAGCCTCTTTGAACAGTTTCTTAATGCTTACCAAATAAAGAGATAAAGACCGATTAGAGGGCACACGCTTACCTTGCAGAATCAGTTTCTTCGTTCGTACTTCACGCTCTTTATTCAGAAACGCTTTGAAACTATCTAAAAAATTGGTGGTAATCAGATTTACGTCCAATTCTTCTTTACCTATAAAGCGCACTAAAGCATTAATTGCAGTAGTATAGTTTGGTGCGCCTTTGATTGTAGTTGAGGTTATCCACTCACGGCTGAACTTTATAAAGTCAATGGTCTGCTGCTTCTGATGTTCTCCATCCAAGTAGTCCATTACTTCATCAATAGTGTAGCAGTTTAACTCGACTTGTAGTTTGGCGCATTTCTCTTGATAACCGCGAATAAGAGAATCTATCTCTTTTCTAATAGGTGAACTTTGCTTGATTTTCAGTTCTTTAGTCAAGTCTTTACTTGTGGCGAACAGACTTGTTGCCAGCCGTCTCATTTTTCTGTCAAGCGTGAATCTTAGCTTTACGTTGTAAGTACCATCAGACCGTAGTCCGTCTTTCTTGATTTCTGCGTTGATTGTCAGCATATTAACCCTTTCGTTTATCGGTAAACAAGCGGTAAACAAATGCTGTAAAAGATTGGTAATTCTGTTGGTTTGAGCCAACCTCCACCCATAACGAAAGGCAAAAAGAAAAGCGTTAACTGCTTGATTTCGTGCAATTAACGCTTGTTTTCTTTGTGGACCAGCCTGGGCTTGAACCAGGGACCTCCAGATTATGAGTCTGTTGCTCTAACCAACTGAGCTACAAGTCCGAGCTATGAGAATTTCTTCTTAGCAGGTGCAAAAGTAGAACATTTCTTTGAGATTTGCAAAGAATCACACCCAAAATTTGATAAAAAGATTTAATTCACTTATTCGTAAGGATTTAAATTGTATTTTTGTACTTCACTAATTAATTGATAATAGCCGTATGGCACATACAAAACAGGAAACCGCCTTTACAGGGCTGACAAATAAAGAAGTTCTTGAAAGCAGGGAGAAATTCGGGATGAATCTCCTGACACCCCCTAAACGTCCTTCTATGTGGAAACTTTATCTCGAAAAGTTCCGCGACCCGGTGATACGCATCCTTCTCGTTGCAGCATTCTTTTCACTGGTCATAGCCATCATTGAAGATGAATATGCCGAAACTATCGGAATATTCTTCGCTATATTTCTGGCTACCGGCATCGGGTTCTATTTTGAATATGATGCAAACAAGAAGTTTGATTTGTTGAACGCCGTAGGTGAAGAAACGCCCGTCACGGTCATGCGTAACGGCAAAATACAAGAGATTCCGCGCAAAGACATCGTTGTGGGAGACATCGTCATATTAAATACCGGCGAAGAGGTGCCGGCAGACGGCATCTTGTTGGAAGCTATTTCCATGCAGATTAATGAATCCAACCTGACCGGAGAATTAATGGTGAACAAAACGGTCAACGAAGAATTATTTGATGACGAGGCCACATATCCCAGCAACACCGTCATGCGTGGAACAACAGTAGTGGACGGTCACGGCATGATGCGCGTAGAGCACGTAGGCGATGCGACAGAAATCGGCAAAGTGGCTCGCCAGGCAACAGAGCAGAGCCAAGAACAGACTCCATTGAATATTCAATTAACAAAGCTGGCCGATTTCATCGGTAAAATCGGCTTTACCATTGCCACACTGACCTTTATTATCTTCACGGCCAAAGACCTTTATGGATATTTGAGCATGAACGAGATAACCGGCTGGCAGCAATGGGTGCATATCGCCCGTATTGTTTTAAAATATTTCATGATGGCCGTTACCCTGATAGTGGTCGCCGTTCCCGAAGGTTTACCGATGAGTGTTACTCTCAGCCTTGCACTGAATATGCGCCGTATGCTGAAAACGAACAACCTTGTCCGAAAAATGCATGCCTGCGAAACAATGGGAGCCATCACAGTCATCTGTACAGACAAGACCGGCACACTGACACAGAATCTGATGCAAGTGCATGAAGCAAAGCTCGACACCTCCAAAGCAGACTTGATAGCTGAAGGCATCAGTGCCAATTCCACGGCTTTCTTGGAAGAAGCAGAGGCCGGAAAGAAACCTTCCGGTGTAGGAAACCCGACCGAAATCGCTTTATTGTTGTGGCTTAACGAGCAGGGAAAGAATTACATGGAGCTGCGTGAAAGAGCGACTGTTGTCAACCAGCTCACATTCTCCACCGAACGTAAATATATGGCTACGTTGGTCGACTCTCTCATCCAGCAAAAAAGAGTGCTATATATAAAAGGTGCGCCCGAAATTATAATGGGTAAATGCAATCTGAGCCCTGATGCCATTGCACAATATAATGCCGACCTGCTTGCCTATCAAAACAAGGCCATGCGTACTTTGGGACTGGCTTATAAATATATCCCCGAAGGCGTCGGAGAGGATTGTTCTGAATTAGTGAATGAAGGCGGAATGACTTTCCTCGGTATTTTTGCCATCAGTGACCCCATTCGTCCCGATGTACCCGAAGCTGTCGGCAAATGTCAGTCAGCCGGTATCGGTGTGAAGATTGTAACCGGTGATACTCCGGGAACTGCTACCGAAATTGCCCGCCAAATCGGATTATGGAAACCCGAAGACTCGGAACGCAACCGAATCACAGGGGTGGAATTTGCCGCTTTAAGCGATGAAGAAGCACTCGACCGTGTGCTCGACCTGAAAGTAATGAGCCGTGCGCGCCCGATGGACAAACAACGCCTGGTGCAGCTGCTCCAGCAAAAAGGTGCGGTAGTTGCTGTTACCGGTGATGGAACCAACGATGCCCCCGCTCTCAACCACGCACAAGTGGGACTTTCGATGGGAACAGGAACTTCTGTCGCAAAAGAAGCCAGCGATATTACACTGCTGGATGACTCTTTCCACAGTATCGCCACTGCCGTCATGTGGGGACGTTCGCTCTACAAAAACATTCAACGCTTCATTGTCTTCCAACTGACAATCAATGTAGTGGCATTGGCAAGTGTATTGCTCGGTGCCTTTCTGGGAACGGAACTTCCGCTGACTGTCACTCAAATGTTATGGGTAAACCTCATTATGGACACTTTTGCTGCCATGGCACTGGCTTCCATACCGCCCAGTCCCGATGTTATGAACGAAAAACCGCGCAAGACCAATGACTTTATCATCACCAAGGCTATGCGCAATAATATATTAGGTGTAGGACTTGCATTTTTGGTTATACTGATGTCACTCATCGTAGGTATCAGACAACTTCCCGCCTCACAAACAGAGTGGGCTCTTACCTGCTTCTTCACTATCTTTGTAATGCTTCAGTTCTGGAATCTGTTCAACGCCAGTGTTTTCGGAACCAACCATTCTGTATTTAAAGATTCACGCCATGCACTGGGTATGCTCAGTGTAGCGGTTATCATACTGATAGGTCAGATATTCATTGTCGAATTCGGAGGAAAAGTATTCCGCACCGTACCGCTGAACCTGACCGAATGGATTATAATCATCACCGCTACCTCTTTGGTGCTGGTAGCAGGTGAAATCTACCGACTGATAAAACGGTTGCAAACAAAAAAGTCAATTAGGTAAAAGAGCATAAAGAGTTATGGACAGTAAGATTAAAAATGTTATTTTCGATTTAGGTGGAGTATTAATAAATCTGGATTTTGACAGTTGTCTGAATGCATTCCGCACAGCAGGATTCACCAACATAGAAGAGCAAGTTCGTCAAATGCAAGGTAATGGAGTATTTTCCCGATTCGAGTTGGGAGAAATCTCACCCGAAGAGTTCAGGGATGCCATCCGCAAAGAAGCCGACGAATCGTTGACCGACCGCAAGATAGATGATATGTGGAACCTGATGCTACTGAATATTCCCCGCGAAAAGTTGGATTTACTGTTAGAGCTGCGCGAACGCTACATGGTTTACCTGCTTAGCAACACCAACCAAATCCATTGGGATTATGCCGGTGAAGAAATGTTTAACTACCGAGGTTTTCGAGCTGACGATTTCTTTGAAGACACCTTTCTTTCTTTCAAAATGCATTTGGCTAAGCCCGATAAGGCTATCTATGAGAAAGTAATGAAAGAGGCAAATATTCTTCCTGAGGAAACGTTCTTTATAGATGATTCGGAAACTAACTGCCGGGCAGCAGCGGCACTTGGCATTCAAACCCACCACTACCATATCGGTGAAGATTTAAGTTTATTATTCGACTAATGGAAATTATATCAGACATAAACCATCCGGCACTTCCCCCATCGGTTGCCACCATCGGCTTTTTTGACGGGGTGCATCGCGGTCACCATTTCCTCATCGACCAAGTAAAGGAAGTGGCTGTAAAAGAAGGATTATGTTCTGCGTTAGTCACCTTTCCGGTACATCCCAGACAGGTGATACAAACCTCTTATTGCCCCCAACTCCTCTCCTCTCCTCAAGAGAAATTAAACTTATTGAAAACAACAGGTACTGATTATTGCATCCTGCTTCCGTTTACACATGAATTGTCATTGCTTTCTGCACGCAAATTCATGCAATTGCTACGCGACAAATTCAATATCCGCATACTGGTAATAGGCTACGACCACCGCTTCGGTCACAACCGAAGTGAGAGTTTTGAAGATTATTACCGTTATGGAGAAGAACTCGGTATATATATAGTACGCGCGCGCGAATATACCGACGGTGAAAATAAAATCAGTTCTTCCGTCATCCGACGGTTACTAAAAGAAGGAGACGTAACCCATGCCTCTCAGTTCTTGGGATACAATTATTATTTAGACGGAACCGTTGTCGACGGTTATAAAGTCGGCCGTAAGATAGGCTTTCCTACCGCAAACCTAAAAGTAGATTATCCCGAAAAACTCATTCCTTCGGAAGGAGTATACGCCGTATATGTACATATAGAAGGGAAAAGATGGGCAGGGATGTTGAACATAGGGCATCGTCCTACCATGAATAATGGAAAAGACCTCAGTATCGAAGTGAACATCCTTCATTTTTCGGATAATATCTATCACAAAAAAATGTGCATTGAGTTCGTCCAATATCTGCGTCCCGAAGAAAAGTTCGATAACATTGAAAGCCTTATCTGCCAAATGCACAAGGACAGAGAAGAAGCCGCAAAGATTCTATTATAGAACTATTCCCGCCTCACAACAAAGTGTCTTTTTTACCGGCATTTCCTACCCCAAACACATAAAAACAGCATCCTCATCCTCTTTCATCCCCACAAACAACGAGAAAGGATATATTTTTATCGAATTTCGATAATTTTTTCTCGTTTTTCTTTGGTGATATAAAAATAAGATGTACATTTGCATATCGATAAACGATAAATGAATATCGAATAACAAACACAAGTAGAACATTAAAACACAAAGTAAAATGAAAAGGTCAGTATTGAAATCAGGTTTAGCAGCAGCAATTGCAACAGTAATGATGAGTTGTACAACAGCAGCACACGCACAAACAACAGGAAACACGAAGTACATTTATTGTCAAGACGACACAAACACAACAGTGTACACACTGAATGAAGACGGCAAAACATTAACACGCAAAGTGAGATATGAGTACAAACGCAATGAAACAGGACAAGTAATTGAAAAGAAAGCGTATCGCTGGGATGCCTGTCGCGAAATTTGGAAGCCGGCTTACTTGCTTACAGTAACTCCCGGAATATCTGAAACGAAACTGAGCTACACTGAATGGAACGCCAAGAAAAGCGCCTTTAATGACAACAAACAAGAAACAATTTACCGTGAAGACTGCAACACAAACTTGCTGGCCGACACACAAAACAAAAAGTAACAAGAACTTAAAAATCCATTAAGATGAAAGCATTCAAACGTATTTTCGCCGCAGCTACCCTATTGGTAACCACCGGCCTCGCTTCCGAAGTCAATGCACAAGTGCCTTTGGAAGACTTCTTTAAGAACCCCGAAAAAGTGGGTTATCAAATCTCTCCGGACGGCAAATACTTCTCGTATATGGCACCGTATGAAAACCGCCTCAACCTGTTCGTACAGGAAATCGGTTCGGACAAGACAACCCGAATTACTTCGGAAACAGCACGTAACCTGGCAGGAAGTATGTGGGCAAATGGTCATCGGATTCTTTACATAAAAGATACTGCCGGAGACGAGAATTATCAACTTTACGGAGTCAATGTAGACGGAACAGAACCTAAAGCATACACTGCTTTTCCCAACGTAAGAACACAAATCATTGACCCGCTGGAGAATATCGACTCACTGGTCATTATCGGTCTGAACAAACGTAATCCACAGGTCTTCGACCCCTATCGACTCAACCTCAACACAGGCGAACTGACCCAACTGGCTGAAAACCCCGGAAACATTCAGGGATGGATGACCGACCACGACGGTAAGTTGCGTGTAGCCCTGGCTATTGTAGACGGAGTGAATACCCAAATTTTATACCGTGAAACAGAAGAACAACCATTCCGCCCGGTATTGACTACAAACTTCAAAGAAACAGTCAACTTCGCTACTTTCACTCCCGACAATAAGATGGTATATGCCTTGACTAACATCGGTCGCGACAAAACCGCCCTTGTCCTGATGGATCCTGCCACCTGCGAAGAAAAGGAAGTGCTTTACACCAATGACAAATATGATATTTCCGGATTGGGCTATTCCGAACTGAAGAAAAAACTGACTTCCGTATCCTGTACCGGACACAAAGGAATAATCCGTCACTATTTCGACAAAGACGAAGAGGCTATCCGCACCAAACTGGAACAAAAACTAAAAGGTTATGATATAGGCACTACCAGCCAAGACAAAAGTGAAAACATCCGCATGATTTATGCCGGCAGTGACCGCACGTATGGCACTTACTATACCTATAATGTAAAAGAAGACAAACTGACAAAGGTGGCCGATGCCGCTCCCTGGATTAAAGAAGAGGAGATGGTTGCCATGACTCCCATCACTTATACCAGCCGTGACGGACTGACCATCGAAGGATATCTCACTCTGCCGAAAGGCTATACAATGGAAACTGCAAAAAAACTGCCGGTAGTGGTGAATCCTCACGGGGGTCCATGGGCACGCGACACTTGGGGATATAACCCTGAAGTACAGTTCCTTGCCGCACGCGGTTATGCCGTATTGCAAATGAACTTCCGCGGTTCCACCGGTTACGGACGCAAATTCACCGAATTGGGTTACAAACAATGGGGACAGACCATGCAGAATGACATTACCGACGGTGTGGAATGGTTAATCAAGCAAGGAATAGCCGACCCGAAACGGATTGCCATCTACGGAGCAAGTTACGGCGGTTATGCAACACTGGCAGGTGTCACTTTCACCCCCGACCTTTATGCTTGTGCCATCGACTATGTGGGAGTTGCAAATCTGTTTACTTTCATGCAGACCATTCCTCCATATTGGAAACCATTGCTGGACATGATGTACGAAATGGTGGGCGACCCGGTGAAAGATAAGGAAACGATGGAAAAATATTCTCCGGTGTTCCACGTAGATCAGATTAAAGCCCCGCTCTTCGTAGCACAAGGAGCCAATGACCCACGCGTGAACAAAGCCGAGTCCGACCAGATGGTGGAAGCGCTGAAAAAACGTGGCATCGAAGTAGAATATATGGTAAAAGACAACGAAGGACATGGCTTCCACAACGAAGAGAATAAATTTGATTTCTATCGCGCCATGGATAAATTTCTGAGTATTCATTTAAAGAAATAATAATCATAAAAACAAATTAAGATGGGACGCACGATTAAATTAATACTTTACTATTTTGCTTATCAGTTTGCTGTAGCCATTCCGGGAATGTTCGGATACACAATATGGAAATGCTTTGAAACGCAAAGTTTCGACCTGCATAATGCCCCTACTTCTTTGGCCATTATCCTTTCACTGTTGGGAACCCTGCTCATGGCATGGCATCTGATACATTATAAATATGTAAAACTGGACAAACAGACTCTTGCGTCCCTGCCTCTTAAACCCACCTGTCTCTACATCCTTATGGGAGCAGCCGCCATTATATGGATGAACTGGCTGAGCGAGATGGTCCATCTCCCCAATATAGCCGAAAACGTCTTTGCACAAATGAAAAACAATGTATTCGGTATTTTGAGCGTATGTATCATCGCTCCTATATTTGAAGAAATCTTTTTCCGTGGTGCCATCGAAGGATACTTGCTGCGCAAATGGGAGAATCCCCGTTGGGCCATCCTTGTGTCAGCCCTTATCTTCGGATTGATACACATGAATCCGGCACAGATACTTTTCGCCTTTCTGTTCGGTATTATCTTAGGAGAGCTTTATTACCGTACCGGCAGCCTGCTTCCAAGCATCATTCTTCACTTTATCAATAATACTCTGTCATTGATACTGATGAATGTTTTTGAAGAGAAAGATACCCTGACCGATATTTTAGGAAACACCACTGCCGTTCATGTATGGGGAATGACAGGAATCGCCATCTTCTGCCTCACATTCCTGTTATTCAAAAAAGAAGTGAAACCCGTGCAGTGGGCGGTAGAAGCGACCGAACCTGTTCCTGCGGAAGAAACCAACCCACAAAATTGATTAATCCAATAATAAAATATAACGATGAAAAAGAAACTGAATCTGCTTTGTGCCATGATATTTGCCGTCTTATTACTCTCCTTGTCCGAGAATATCTATTCCATGGTATGGGGAGCCATCGAAGGTGGGAAAGCCGGTATGGAAAATAAGGCAGGAGAAATAAATAACCTCCATCCGCTGATGTTGCTCCCGGACAATCTGATTAGCACTTCTGACTCTATATACAATGAGATGACCGGAAAGAATGTACCGATATGGCAGATACAATCCATGGTGACTGTCGACACCGATGCACCCGGCTGGTTGGCCCTTATCAACACCCTTCTTAGTTTCATCCTCATCATTTTCGGCATCAAAGCTGTCCTGCAATTCATCAAGTTCATTCGCAATATCAACCGCTCGGACATCTTCTGCTGGGCAAATGTAAAACTGTTGCGCAAGTTAGGCACCTCTTTGCTGATTACTTTCGCCGCCACTTTGACCAGCACTTATATGCACACTTGGCAACTTTCGCAAGTATTGAAGATACCCGGTTATTCTTATAACTGGCTCAACCCCTTTTCACACTCCAGTCTTTTGCTTGGCGTACTGGCATTCGTCATTGCCGAAGTATTTGCCATCGGACTGAAAATGAAAGAAGAACAAGACCTCACCATTTAAATATAGAACAACTATGAAAGAGAAGAGCAAAGAGCATTCTTTAAAAGAAATGAAACTGATTATGACTTGCCTCACCATCATCTGTTTCTGTTGCACATTCATCACTATCTTTCAAAACGCAATATTGTGTTTCGAATTGGGAACCAATCGGGCTGCCATAGATGCCGGAAAAGCAGCGGCATCCGAACAATTTATCTGGCAAGCATTTCCACAAGGTCTCACTTTATTATCCATGGCTGTATGCAGTGTTTTTATCTATCTGATGCTCCGCAATGTAAAGCGCAATCTGATATTTGTAAGAGCCAACGCCAATCTGATATATTATATCGGTCTTATTATCGAGTTTAACGGAATTCTGCAAGCTATCCTGAATGAGTTCGCTCCTGTAACAAACCCAAGACAAACCTATATGATATATATCCTTATTGGAGTATTCATCATCTTTATCGGATATCTGTTCCAGATAGGCATCCGCATGAAAGAGGAACAAGAATTAACCATTTAAGGAACAACCGCCATGAAAGAAAAAGATAAAAAAACTATTTCGATAGTTTGCCTGATAGCCGGTTTCATAATAACACTGTTTGTTGTCCAACTCATCTATACACTTACGTTACGCCAATGGCTGGATCACAAAACAGCAAAAACCTTTCTTAATATCGGATGGATATACTTCTGTATGTATGTCTATTACAGACTGAGCAAACGCTATACTTCGTGGTGGAACTCGCTAAAAAGAAAAAACAACGAATAATTAAAACCTGAACTATGCCGATAATAGTAAACTTAGACGTAATGATGGCGAAACGAAAGATTTCGCTGGGAGAACTGGCCGAGAAGATTGATCTCACCCCGGCCAATCTCTCTATCCTGAAAACCGGAAAAGCAAAAGCTATCCGCTTCTCCACACTGGAAGCTATCTGCAAAGAATTAGACTGCCAGCCCGGAGACATTCTGGAGTATCGTGAAGAGAATGAATAACCTGACAGGCACAACACAGACACTCTAACATAAATTCTCTCATACCTGCCCCCTCATAACTCTTACAGTGGGAAGGAATAAAGGATTGCATTGAGCAATCCTTTATTATTCTCTGCGGCATCTTTTAGTCAATTTTCTATAAATTGTACTGTCCGATCAAACAAATATTTCATATATGCCATATAATCCCATGATTATCCGTATCTTTGTAACGAATTAGATATTTGAAATAAATGAAGACATTTGAAGAGTTAGGCGTTTCCCCCGAAATCAGGAAAGCAATAGAAGAAATGGGTTATGAAAACCCGATGCCTGTACAAGAAGAAGTTATACCGTATTTACTCGGTGAAGGAAACGATGTAGTGGCCCTGGCACAAACAGGGACTGGAAAAACAGCCGCATTTGGTCTGCCGCTAATCCAGAAAATTAATGTAAAAAACCGCGTACCGCAAGCGTTAATTCTTTGCCCCACACGCGAACTGTGCTTGCAAATCGCAGGTGATCTGAATGATTACTCCAAGTATATTGACGGACTGAAAGTCCTTCCCGTATACGGCGGTTCATCCATCGAAAGCCAAATACGCATGCTCAAAAGCGGAGTGCACATTATTGTCGCAACTCCCGGACGACTTATTGACCTGATGGAACGAAAAGTAGCCAAACTAGATACCATCGGTAATGTAGTAATGGACGAAGCAGACGAAATGCTGAACATGGGATTTACCGACAGCATCAACTCTATTCTTGAAAAAGTACCCGAAGACCGAAATACACTGATGTTCTCGGCTACCATGAGTCCCGAAATCTCACGCATCTCCAAACAATACTTACGTAATGCAAAAGAGATTACCATCGGAACCAAAAATGAAGGAAGCAAAAACGTAAACCACATTGCATACGTGGTACACGCGAAAGATAAATATGCAGCGCTGAAACGCATTGCCGATTATTATCCGCAAATTTACGGTATTATCTTCTGCCGTACCCGCAAGGAGACACAGGAAATTGCCGACAAATTGATACAGGACGGTTATAATGCCGACTCGTTACACGGCGAGCTGAGCCAGGCACAGCGCGACCTGGTGATGCAGAAATTCCGTCAACGTCACCTGCAACTGCTGGTTGCCACCGATGTGGCTGCCCGCGGACTGGACGTAAATGACCTGACACACGTCATCAACTACGGTCTGCCCGATGATACCGAAAGCTATACCCACCGAAGCGGACGTACCGGACGCGCCGGAAAGACAGGTATCTCTATCGCTATCATCAACTTACGCGAAAGGGGAAAGATGCGCGAAATAGAACGTATCATCAACAAAAAGTTCATTGTGGGCGAAATGCCAACTGGCAAGCAAATCTGTGAACAGCAGCTCATCAAGCTGATTGATGACATAGAAAAGGTAAAAGTAAACGAGGAAGAAATCGAATCTTTCCTACCGGGTATTTACCGCAAACTGGAATGGCTCTCGAAAGAAGATTTGATAAAGCGCGTAGTGTCTATGGAATTCAACCGCTTTTTAGAGTATTACAGTAATGCGCCCGAAATTGAAACGCCGACCGTAACCGACCGCCGCGGTGAACGCGAACCCAGAGAACGCAAGGAGCACGGCAGCAGTCGCGAAAAGACAGAACGCAAAGCAGAAAAGGGATATACACGCCTTTTCCTGAATTTAGGCAAGACAGACGGCTTCTATGCCAACCAAATTATTGAGCTGATTAACCGCAACATGAAGAAGCAGCGCACCACTATCGGAAGAATAGACCTGATGCAAAACTTCTCTTTCTTTGAAGTGGCGGAGAAGCAGGCAAATGATGTTATCAGCGCCCTTAATAAAGTCAACCTGAACGGACGCAAAGTAGTAGTGGAAGTAGCAGGTGAAAACAGTGGAAAAAGCGATAACGGAGGACGCAAAAACAGCAGTTCTCGAAAATCGGCTTCTACTAAGGAGAAAACCGCCAAGTCCGCTTCTCCCAAGGCAGCAAAGGAAAGAAAGCTTAGCCGTGCCGAACGCGGATATACCGAAGAGCGCGGTCCGAAGAAGCAAGATGACTGGAAACAGTTTTTCAACAGCGACAACAGCAAGAAAAAAAGCAGCAAACTGAAAGGGGAAGAACCCGACTTTAACGAAGAAGGCTGGGCACGCAGAAAAAAACAAAAATAAAACCGTTTATAAGAGAAAAAAGGGAGTATCAAAAACTGATGGTACTCCCTTTTTTTATCACCAAAACATGCGGGAAAAACAATAAGCATTCCTCACCCCAAAATGCTTACTCCACTAATTTCAATTCATTAATCAAACGCGTAGACTTTCCATATTTCTCAATCATATAAAGTACATAGCGAATATCCACCCCAATACAACGCTGTAAATTGGGTTCATAAATAATATCACTGCTCATCGCTTCCCAATTCCCATCAAAAGCTAGTCCTATCAGCTCTCCATTTCCATTAAACATACCGCTGCCGGAATTTCCTCCTGTAATATCATTATCGGAAATAAAACAAACATTCATATTTCCATCTTCTGCCGCATAACGACCGAAATCTCTGTTCTCCAGCAAATCAATGACGGAGGGAATGACTTCGAAATCGCTATCGCCTTTGTATTCACGTATCTTATCGAAGATACCCTTGGTCGTTGTATAATAAGTATATTCTAATGCATCTTTTGGCGAGTATCCGCCAATCATTCCGAAGCTGAAACGCATGGTAGAGTTAGCATCCGGGTAAAAATCCTTATCTGATTCCATCTCACGCACAGCCTCATTAAGTAAACGCTCATTCTTTTCTATTTTCATATTATCATCATCTGCAGCCGCACTGAGTTCGTAAGATTTCACCAACATATCAATGACAAACGAAATAGCCGGGTCTTCAAAAAGAACATAAGTACTGTCCTTTTTCACTACACGTTCAAATCCTCGGGGAGTATCCAATTCTGTGTGGCTGTATAAATCGTCCACATACGCCTGATAATCACCTTTGAACTTCTTTTCTATAGTAGCATAAGTTTCCGAAAGGCTCTCCGGCTCTACTACTGCCGCATATTCTTTAAGCATAGCCACAAAAACTTTCTTATCAATGTCCAAATCAATATTGGCATAAAGTTCCAACAATTGACGAACCCTCTCTTCCAAAACCGATTTTTCCGCTTCAAAATCAAAGTTCAGGACAGACCATGCAGCAGTAACCAACTCGGGACCATTGGCAAAACATTCACCAAAATAAGCCATTGCACGGGCATTCTTATAACGATTGCGATAACTGTCTTCCAACTCCGTCAATATCCCGGCATACTTGTTTCGTTCTTCCGGCTTCCGATGAATCCATTCCGTCAGTTGATGTTCCAACCGACGTTTTTTCCCGATAATATTCAGCTTTTTAATAGACTGATTCATACCAATGCTATTCTTCCAATAGTTGGCACTTTGAGCATACTTCGAAGCATATTTTATACGAACAGCATCACTTTTCTCCATTGCATCTTTCCAAATAGCCTGTTTGATAGCACGAACATCTATTCTTGCCATATTATCGGCATTCATACGTTCTTCCACACCATAAGAAGACAAATAACGGCTGGTAGTCCCGGGATAACCCATCGTCATACAAAAAGAACCTTCCTTATAACCTGCCAAGGAAATAGGAGCATAATAATCAGGATGATAAGGAACATTATCTTTAGAATAAGCTGCCGGTTCGTTATGAGTATCCGCATAGATACGAAAAACGGAAAAGTCTCCGGTATGCCTCGGCCAAACCCAGTTATCGGTATCTCCCCCAAACTTGCCAACCGAAGAGGGAGGAGCATAGACTAAGCGAACATCATAATAATCCTTATACACAGACAGATAATATTCATTGCCGGCATAGAAAGACGAAACAACTGCCCGCAGTAAAGTGTCATTCTTCACTGCTTCGTCAGCAATCAGTGTAGAAAGAGAGTCTACAATCAAAGAACGATTATCTTCAGTCACATCTTGCGGCAAGGCCTGTAAAATGCGCTCTGTCACATCTTCGGTACGAACAAGAAAACTGACAAATAAATCGGGATTGGGAAGTTCGTCCGATAACGAATCGGCCACAAAACCATTACGCAGGTAGTCATGCTTCACCGTGCTATGCTGCCGGATAGCATCGAAACCACAATGATGATTGGTGAACACCAAACCATCCGGAGAGACAACCACTCCGGAACAGAAACCTCCAAAACTGACCACAGCATTGGAAAGTGCAGCACCGCCGGGATTATATAATTGCCTGGGAGTAAGATTCAACCCCATATCTTTCATCACTTGTTGAGTCTGCTTGCTCAGGCAGCAAGGCAACCACATACCTTCATCAGCCCATATATATATAGGTAAGAAGACGAGCAACATCAATATTTTTTTCATGGCACGAGTGTTTTGCTTGGTGTCCTGTCTTTATTCCACCACTAATTTCAGTTTCTTTGCTCCGACACGGGCTTTCAGCCATTCGGTTATCTTTTCCTGTTCCTTCTCGCTAGGGTGCTTCGCAAATTTCATCAAAACCAAAGTTAATGTATCCATGCGTGTCGAATCAACGGAAAGTTCTACTGTTTTTGCCATTGCAATGGTTTCGGCTGACGGATAAAGCACCTTCAGTTCGGGAATGATTTTCTTGTCTACCGCATTATAAGCGGCATAAACTTTCAATTCTTCTTCCAGCTCATGTATCTTGTTCTGTTGCTCCAACAAACGCTTTTCACTATTCTTATAGAAATCTTCCATGACCTGAGCCTTCAAGCTTCCTATGTCCATAGCCTCATTATTCATCCCCTGCATGACAATCAATTTCGTACCGGCCAAATTATAATGTTTCAAATTATCTTTAGCAGCAGCAATCTCTGTTGCAGGAACTTCATTACCAATCAGCACAACACGAATTTCCTTATTCTCATACGAAATCTTACGATCAATCACCTGTGTATCGGGAAAATTCAGTTCTTCGCTGATGAAATTATTGGCAGATGCCGTATAGATGGTATTCTTCACAATACCATATGTCAGATATATTGCCGGACACATGGTAGCCAAAGTAATGATAACAATGTACTTCTTAACCAATTTCTCACGCTCTTTGTCCACAAACTCTTTCCGCTGGAAGTGCATCACGCGCACTCCAATGAAAGTTGCCAAACTAATAAATACCGAATTAATGAAATATAAATAGAAAGCGCCCAAGAAATAAAGCAGGTTTCCCGTTGCCAACCCGAAGCCGGCGGTACACAAGGGGGGCATCAATGCAGTGGCAATGGCTACCCCCGGAATCACATTGCCCTTTTCCTTGGTGGAAAGCGCAATAATACCTGCCAAACCGCCACATAAAGCTATCAAAACATCATAAATAGTAGGCGAAGTTCGTGCCAGCAATTCCGATTGCACTTCATCCAATGGAGTCAGTGAGAAATATAAAGTGGCAGTAATAACACTGAAAACAGTCGCTATCAGATAACTCTTCAACGACCGTTTCAGCAGTTCAAAGTCATTCTGCCCGATAGCCAATCCCACTCCCATGATAGGACCCATCAAAGGAGATATCAACATGGCGCCGATGATTACCGCCGTAGAATTGACATTCAGCCCCAAAGAAGCAATGAAAATGGCAAATATCAAAATCCAAAGGTTAGTACCTTTAAACTCCACTCCATTACGGATAGACTCGACAGTCACAGCTTCATTATCCTTATCTTTGCCCAAATCAAAATATTCATGAAGGAACTGCCTGATATAAGGCATATTCTTCAAATCGTTTTTTAACTTACCTTTAATGTCAGCCATAATTATTTCTTTATAAACCGATTAATAACAGGAATCTGATGCAATGGAAAATCTACCTTTATGATGTATGCCACAAAGAGCATCAGCAACACCGTACGAACAGACAGTAACAAAAAAATGTTCTGAAAAGGAAGGTATTCCGATATACCAAACAATACAAGTGCCAATGCAACATATTTACCTATCGCTTTCAAATCATAATGAATGGGGTACTTCTTCTGCCCCACAAAGTAAGAGAGCAGCATAGCTACCGCATATCCGGCAAATCCCGCCCAGGCACATGCCATATAACTGTACAAAGGAACAAAAATCACATTAATCAAGATTAAAACGATGCAACCGGCAAATGAAAAATAGGCCCCCCACTTGGTCTCGTCAATCAGTTTGTACCAAAATGAAAGATTAAAGAAAATACCCATAAAAATTTCAGCCGCCATCACAATAGGTACCACCCGCAATCCTATCCAATAGTCGGGAGCAAGAATGTATTTCAATATATCCAAATAAAACATAACAGCCAAAAAAGCCAATAATGTGAAAATAATGAAGTACTTCATCGCCTGTGCATAAATAATCTTGCTATCCTTGTCCCGGCTCTTTCCAAACACAAAAGGTTCATAAGCATAACGGAATGCCTGAGTGAGCATTGCCATAATCATGGCAATCTTGCTGCAAGCGCCATAGATGGCAAGTTGCGTCTTGGCCTCCACCTTATCGGGATATATATGACGAAAAATAATCTTATCTGCCACTTGGTTCAAGATACCTGCCACTCCCAATATCAGAATAGGATAGGAATATATCAGCATTCGCTTCGCCAATGGCTTGTCAAAACCTCCGTTAAATTTGAGATAAGGAACCATCAGTACCATGATGACCGAGGTGCAAATCAAATTAAAGAAAAAGGCATAAAAAACATCACTACCCTTCATCACTACGTAATAAACTAAATTCAGAGTGATATTGAGCAGAATGAAAAGAAGTTTCAGAGCGGCAAAACGTATCGGACGTTTCTTATAACGCAGATAAGCAAACGGAATGCACTGAAACGCATCCATCGCAATTACCAGTGCCATCATGCCGATATACCAAGGATGGTCGCCATAGCCCATCATGCCGGCAACCGGATGAAGAAACAGCATACACAAAGCGGCAAAAATCAAAGAAGTACTTCCCACCATAAACAGAACAGTGGAATACACACGCTCAGAGTTTTCCGTCTCCTTATTGACAAAACGGAAAAAAGTAGTTTCCATGCCATAGGTCAGAATGACCATCAGCAGCGCAGTCCAAGCATAAACTTCGGTCACCACCCCATAACCTCCCGAAGCCGCAGACATAGCTGCTGCATAAATGGGCACCAGCAAATAATTCAGGAAACGCCCCACAATGCTGCTTAGTCCATATATTGCAGTGTCTTTGGCTAATGATTTTAATCCGGCCATATTTAATCATCAAATAATGTCTTCTGACTATTATAGATACTCCGTCCCAGATGGATGTAAGCGAGTTCTGTCACTTCTCGTCCGCGAGGAGTACGTTTCAAGAAACCTTCCTTTATCAGGAAAGGTTCATAAACTTCCTCAATGGTACCGGGGTCTTCTCCCAAAGCAGTAGCGATGGTGGTCAAACCCACCGGTCCTCCTTTGAATTTATCGATAATAGTACACAAAATCTTGTTATCTATCTCATCAAGACCATAGCGGTCTATGTTCAAGGCCTCCAACGCAAACCGAGCTATCTCCACATCAATCCTGCCGGAACCTTTGACTTGCGCAAAATCCCTCACACGCCGAAGAAGTGCGTTGGCAATACGTGGAGTTCCACGACTGCGCGAAGCAATCTCACCCGCCGCCTGTACATCGCAAGGCACATTCAATATCTTTGCCGAACGGCGGATAATAGCAGTCAACACATCATCATCGTAATATTCCAAATGCAGGTTAATGCCGAAACGTGCACGAAGAGGCGCCGTAAGCAATCCGCTACGGGTAGTCGCCCCCACCAAAGTAAAAGGATTCAAGTCTAACTGAATGCTTCGAGCAGACGGTCCCTTGTCTATCATTATGTCAATCCGATAATCCTCCATGGCTGAATAAAGATATTCTTCCACCACCGGACTGAGCCGATGAATCTCATCAATAAACAGGACATCGTTTGGTTCCAAACTGGTCAGGACTCCCGCCAAGTCACCGGGTTTATCGAGTACCGGCCCGGAAGTAACCTTAAAACCGACTCCCAGTTCATTGGCAATGATATTGCTTAATGTTGTCTTTCCTAACCCCGGAGGCCCATGCAATAAAACATGGTCGAGCGCCTCGGCCCGCAAGCGAGCAGCTTTGACAAATATACGTAAATTATCCACTACCTTATCTTGCCCGCTAAAGTCAGAAAAATTTAATGGGCGTAAGGCATTCTCAAAGTCACGTTCTCTGCTTGTGAGCTGATGCTCACGTATATCAAAATTCTCTTCCATCTTTTTGTTTCTCGCACAAAGGTACAAAAGATATTATTATAATAGAAAGAAAGATCGAGGAATTCATTTTCAGTCCCTCATCCGTCCTTTATATAAATTCATTATTGTATAAATAATTAATTATTATGGGAGTTACACTAGGTAAGAAACAATTAAACAAAGGAAGAATTTCTCTTTATTTAAATTACAGTCACAACGGCAAGCGCCGTAAAGAGTATTTAGGCATTATTCTAGAAGCGCCTGTCACACCGGAAGCCAGAGCGGAGAACAAGAATAAAATATTGATTGCTAAACAGATTCGAGCAAAAAAAGAGCTTGAATTCTTGTCTGTCGAATATGCCTTAAATAAAACTGCAGAAACATTTGAAGATATCCTGCCCGAAGCACCAAGTAACGGACCGGACTTTTTCCGCATCATGAATGAATACCTAAGCACTTATTATAAGAAAGATAAGAAAATGGTAAAATCAACCATTCTCCATTTACGCACATTTAATAAAAAGAAAATCTTACCAATCAACAAAATTACAAGAGAATTTTGTGTAGATTTTCTCGACTATTTAAGATCTAAACTCCGTGGCAATACCCCTATTGGCTATTTCAAGAAATTCAGAATGTGCATCAATAAATGTGTTGAAAAGAAGTTAATTTCTCATAATCCGACAAATGGGATACGGTTATCGCAATTTGACGAAGTAACAAAGGAGATACTGACATTAAAAGAGATACAAAAATTAGCTGTTACTTCCTGCCCAAATAATGAGGTAAAACGAGCATTTCTTTTTTCATGTTATTGCGGATTACGTTGGTGCGACGTCTATCAATTACGATATAAGGATGTTGACTTTCCGGCAAGAAGATTAACCATCATACAACAGAAAGTACAAACACATTCCAAAAGTGCCATCTTGCATTTAAACTTAAACCACACAGCTCTCAAACTTTTACAGAAATGTAATGGAGACAGAGAAGACTTGGTTTTCTCACTTCCCTCCTACTCATATACAATCAGAATTCTTCGTAAGTGGGTAATAGACGCTAATATACGAAAGCATATTACCTTCCACTGTGCCCGCCACTCTTTTATCACAAATATCATGGCAAATGGAGCCAACATTAAAACCGCCGCTTCCCTTGCCGGCCACTCAACAACCAGACACACTGAAAAGTATGTACATATAATAGATGAACTGAAGCAAAAAGCTGTCGATAGTTTACCGGATCTAACTATCAACTATAAATAATAAAAGGGTCCTCTACAGGACCTCACCATATTAAGCCTTCCTACTATACTTCTGATATACTGAATATTACAAAGGGTAGATAGTATTCGGCACGAATACTACCTACCTGTCAAATGTCGTCAATCATTACTTTAAATGCAACTATAAACACTTGCTGAACAAATACCGCATCCTTCACGCCAAGCACCTGATAGACAACAACGAGTGCGATATCACCGAGCTTGACAAGCGTTGCGGGTTCACTTCCAGAAGTGTGTTCTATGATGCATTCGGTAAGATAATGGGAATTCCACCGGCACATTACCGGAAGCGGAGGGAAAAAGCTGCGGAAACCTGTTCCGGCCTCTCCGGGACAATGGAAAACTCATTGGGAAAGAATGAAATACACCAACAGCAGGTCATATAAAACAATGAAACCAAGTCCTTTAAAAACGATAAACAAATTGAGTTTTTAAATTTATAAATTTAAAGTTTTTCTATTATGAACAAAAAATTTTTAAGTGCAATCCTGTTCGGAGCCTTGATGGTATCCTCTACAGGAACGTTTGTGTCTTGTAAAGACTATGACGATGACATCGACAACATCAACAAGGAGTTGACCGATATCAAGTCAAAGCTTTCAGACCTTGAATCGAAAGTCACCACCGGTGGCGCTTATGTAACCAAGATTGAATCTGTAGAGGGCGGTTTGAAAGTATCTGTCAGCGACGGTACTTCTTACAACCTGACTATTGCCGGCACACCTGCAGGCAGCACGGTTGTCATCGACAAGACAACAGGTGAAATCAGCATCGACGGTACTCCTACAGGTTTCTTTGCCACTACAGGCACTACTCCCCAGGGCGAAAGCACTGCTCCTTATGTAAAGGACGGCTTCTGGTATTTCTATGATGATGCAACCAAGGCATTCGTGAAGTCTGAATATAAGGCGTCAGGTAACGCGTGGGCTGTACAGAAAGGCGATTCGGTGGTTCTGCACATCCCCAATGAAGCAGGCGTGATGCAGGAAATTACCCTGCCGACTTCTTCTTCGGCTCTGACAGCACTTAATGCAACTCCGAGCAATTGGACTTCAGGTAAAAATATCGCATGGTCAAAAGCCGGTGCCGATGTAACTTGGGCAGGTAAGAAAGGCAACGTGACTGCAGGACAACTCTTGATTGGTCAATTGGGAAGTGAAACTGCTACTGTTACTCCCGCTTCTTATGATTTGGGTGCACAAGAATTGACTTTGGTGGACATCGATGGCAAAACAGCTCCTGTTACTGTTACAGCTACAGCTGCAGAAGGCGACTATGTAACCGATCGTGCCGCTTCACCTAGCGGAAAATGGAATTTGGCTATTGCAATGACCGATGAAGTTACCGCTGACAATATTGCCACTGCTTTCACCAAGAAAGTAAACGGTGTAGATAAAAACGTGAAATATGCTTTGGCTGTGAACGGTACTGTAATGACAGGATATGAATATGTTATTGACACTCAGACCGTAAACGAAAGCAAGACTAACACGGCTTATAATAAAGCCAATATTGGGTTGGCAAATGCAAACGTGGCTTTAGGAACTTCTACTTTGTCACTTAATGCCGCTACTGCAGCTCAGGCTTATGATTCTTATTTAACATTCGAAGGCGCAAGTAAAAGTTTAGCCGAAGCCAAGGGTATCACGGTAGACGGTATGAACATTACTGTTCCTGCTACTGCTGCTGCAACTCCCGGTTTAAGCGTTACTGTTAACATTCTTGATATCACAGGCAAGATTGCTAAAAAGGACGTTGCCCTTACGATTGCAGGTGCTTCTGTATCTGAGACAGAAACTGTTGCTCCGGTTAGCATCAAAATCAGCACAGTGAACTCGTTCTCTGTTGATTTGGGTACTATCTTTACCAACTTGGATGCAAACATCGCTCAGAATGCAGATGCAACTAAAACAACTGTAACTACTGCAGACGGCAACTTCTTTGCTCTGACTAGCACAACCGCAGCTAACGGATTGTTTAATGTGGCTGACAACGGTAAAATTGCATTCAAGAAAGCAGATGGCGGTGCTGCATCAATTGCTGCACGCAATGCTACCAAAGCTGTTATTACTTTGGACTATAGTGGCAGCAAGTATACAACAGCAGCCAAAGACCTTGCAAACATCTACGGTACATTCAATTTGACTTTGACATTGAAAGATGCTCAGGGTAATGAATTGAAGAAGGTAATTGTTCCTGTAACAGTTTCTAAACCTGAATTCGATGACTATTATACTGCAAATCAATATGCAGGATGGAATGAAGGCGTATTAAGTTCTGTAATTGATAACTCAACTCAGGATACTCCTGCATTTACAATGCCGACTAACTTGTATACTATTAACAAAAAGGCTGATGGTACTGGTATGACTGATGCTCAGCCGGGCTATACTTATACATACAAGAAAGCAGATGCAAGTGAAGTTAAAAATGTAGATGCAATTACTTTCAATGACGTCGTTAAAAATGGCTTCCTTAAAACTACTGATTACAAAGTAAAAGCCAACAAGGAAGTTGTAACAGTTAATGCTTTGACAGGTGTAAGTAATGCTGCAGCAGACAATACTATCTCAGTATCTAAAGAGTTTACCATGAAACTTGCTCCTGCTTTCAACAAAGCTAAGTTGGTTTATTACACTGACGGTGTTGCAGGAACCGTAGCAGCAGTTGGTGTTGATAATGTGATTGCTACTCTTTCCGGAGACGGAACGAAAGATAATAAATATAATGGTTTGGCATTAGAATACGGTGATGAGATACTTGCTGTAAATTCCGATAAAATAGGTCAAAGTACTACCGAAAAATTAAACAATTATACAATTTTGGATGCATCGGGTACTGCCGCTGAAGGGGTTGTTAAAATTGAATTATCATTAGCGGAAAATAGTTTGGGAGAACTTGAAAGTACTCCTTTAACTGATGCTGGTGTCGCTTTGAAAGCACTTGCTCCCGGCAATTTAGGTAAATTGATAGTAACCTTTACAGACTACGCAGGAATCAAGACTCAGGCAACAATTGAATATAAGAAGTAACAGGCTTCTCCTATGTATAATAAAAAAGCACCCATAATTGTGGGTGCTTTTTTTATAGTAAGGAAGAATGTTATTTCACAACAGTAATTTCAACATCTTTTGTGAATTCCATACCCCATTGGTCGGTAATTTTGACAGTAACCTTAACCTTGTCACCTGCCTGTAATGCTGCATCATTAGCAACTGTTACAGTGAAACCGGTCATAGTTGTATAGTCCTTAGTCGTTTCAACTGTAGAACCATCTTTAGTTGTTCTGTAAGTTTTGTCAATTGTTACCAAACTAGTATTGGCAGTAACATCAACATTCTGAATCTTTGCAGTTGCAGGTGCATCCCATTTCCATGCAGTAGCAGGTGTCGTAGTTGCATCAGCAAGAGTTTCTGTACCAAACAAATTATAAGCAGTACCCCAAACATCCTTAGCTGTGAAATCTGCATTTGTAAATGTTGCCTTCTTAGCCTGACCTAATGACAAAGTAGTCTTTAACGCTTCAATGGTACCTTCTTTAATCGGGCTCTTACCTGTTACATAAATTTCATCTTTGAAAATATTATTAGTAGAGCCGTCAAAGATATTATATTGAACTGTAACTTTACGAGTATCAGTATACATCTGTTCTTTAGAAGGTATAGTAACATTCAATACTCCGTTGTTATATGTACCTAATGTCCAATTAGTTTTACCAGAAGCTGATGCAACTGTGACAGTAGGATCATTACCGAATGTTACACCTACAGTATTATATACGCTCAATACATTGAAAATCTCACCATTAGCAGAATTTCCTGTACCGTAAGCCACAACATTATCACCATCAAACAATGAAGAAATACGAACAAGAGTTGCTGGATTAGTCAATGTCAATTCTACTGTTGCCTGAGCTTTCTTTCCACCAAAGTTAAACTCAATCAATCCAGAATATACATCAGCGGTAACATTTGCATTAGCCGGATTAATTTCTACCTTGATATACGCGGCTTCAGCCAAAGTAGATGCATTTTCTTTATTTGCCTTAACCAAAGTTGGAGCAATCAATTCGTCAGTCGATGTATTCGGCACAGCCGATTCCTTAATAGACAAATTAGCACCGCTATATTTCTTGGAAGAAGTCAATTGGATACTCACGCCAGTAACCTCTGCATTTTTAACAATAGTCTTGTAAGTCAAACCTGCAACGGCAGTTTTGTTCCATTCAATCTTATCTGCACCTGTAATTGCATTAGCAAGATCTGCCAATGGAATATATGCATATTTAGCATCTGCAGCAGTACTTAATACATGAGATGCTTTTAAAGTCACTGCACCCACAACCGGTTTAGTTTGAACTGTTACATTGAAAATAGCCTTTTGAGGCGCCGCACTACCAGATGTTCCCGTACTTGCAGCCGAAGTATAAGTAATAGTCAAAGGAATGACTGCTTCATAAGCATCCGCACCTGAAACAGTGAATGAATCGCCATCCACAGTTACACCATAAGTTTTAGCAACTGTTTCATCTACAGAAAGTTTATAGTCTGTAACACCTGTAAATTTAGTCAGAAAATCCTGAGCCGTAGCACCGGTTTTTGAGGGGTCACTACTGTAACCTTTTCCAAAAATGCTATATTTCTCACCCAGTTTTACATAACTATCCTGAACTGTAACAGTTGCAGATGCAGAGATTAGAGGAGTAGCGATATGGGCTGTCTCTTTCAATTCGTAAGCGGTTGATACATTTCCACATGCAACAGCTAAAACTTCATTTTCAGTAACAATTGCATTATCACCGGTTAAATCATCTTTAGTCAATCCGTCTTTATATGCAAAATAAATACGGTGAACACCTGTACCTGCTGCTCTTGTTGTCAAAACAGGAGCTTCAGTTACAACACCATCCGCAAATACAGTCACGCCTTTAGAGTTTTGCAATGTAAAGGTGAGTTCACTTACATCTATATTGGTTGGTTCAATTACTACATCCACATAGACACCCTTAGTACCATCGGAATTATAAGTAGAAACAACTGCTTTTTTTGCCCACTTTGTACCGGCAACATTCCTCATTTGATCATTATCACTTGCAGCAAAGGCCATGGGAGCGCTAATTTCTCCATTTGCAGGTATCCGGGCAAGTTTCAGTGAAGTAATTGCAGCAGCCATAGTCGGCAACTTAACAGTCTGCATCTTGCCTTCAGCGTCAGGAATATTTAATGTGCAAACACCATCAGCTACTACGGCATAAGCATTACCAGCTGCCTTGTAAGCTGACTTTTCGGCTTTACCTTCTTTATTATAAAAATACCAATATCCATCTTCTTCATTTACATAAGGAACAAGGACAGTACCTTCTTCACCATTAGTAGCAAATAAGCCTGTAGCTTTACCGTCAATAGAAAATTCTCCGGTTTTAGCATCCAAGGTTAAAGTTGTGGCAGCACCATTTAATTTTATAGGACTAGTAGTACCATCATTAAATGTTACAGTCAAACCATCTGTTGATGCAGCAACGTTTGTTACGTATTTGCCTGCATTTACCTTATCTTGTAATTCCTTAATCTGAGACTTGATTTCACTCAACTCTTTGTTGATGCCATCAATATCATCATCGTAGTCTTTACAAGATACAAACGTTCCTGTTGAGGTAACCATTAAGGCTCCGAACAGGATTGCACTTAAAAATTTTTTGTTCATAATAGAAAAACTTT
>OLQS01000421.1_pt1 | contig 28636 bp, 19 predicted proteins | sample 1672291 | NCBI WGS metagenome assembly OLQS01 (sample SAMEA3136668, study PRJEB25190) | human gut metagenome | biome: human gut; feature: human-associated habitat; material: faeces | place: Austria | collected 2013
CCCTACCGGGAGTAGCCCCGACGGTTGACAAAACTATAGGAACACCCAATGACTAAGAACGTCCCCAATGACTAGGTGAATAGCAAAAGCCCCGCAGTCGGAGCGGACTGCGGGGCTCATGAAGAGAGGCTAGTTTGCGGGCGCTTTGCCTGGCGCCCACCAGAGAGGCGACAGAGTAGAGACTACTCGTGGATGCGGGTACCGGAGAGGCCGGCCATGGTCTCGGCAGCCTTGTCCAGAGCGCCGATGATGCAGGTGCGGCCCTTGCGGGAACGGGCGAACTTGATGGCAGCGCGGACCTTGGGCTCCATCGAACCCTTGCCGAACTGACCCTCGTCGGCCAGGCGCTCGGCCTCGTCGGCGGTGAGGTCCTCGAGCTCCTCCTGGTTGGGCTTGCCAAAGTTGATGGCGACATGCTCAACGGCGGTCAGTAGGAACAGAACGTCGGCGTCGCAGTCCTCGGCCAGCAGCTCGCCGCCCAGGTCCTTGTCGATGACAGCGGGAACGCCCTTGTAGCAGCCCTTGTTCTCGTAGTCGCGGACGACGGGGATGCCGCCGCCACCGCAGGCGATGACGATGAACTCGTTGTCGAGCAGGTTGAGGATGGAGTCGGCCTCGACGATCTTCTTGGGATCGGGGGAAGCGACGACGCGACGCCAGCCGCGGCCGGAATCCTCGACGAAGACCTTGGAGGGGTCCTCGGCCATGAACTCCTTGGCCTGCTCCTCGGTGTAGAAGGGACCGATCGGCTTGGTCGGGTTCTTGAACGCGGGATCGTCCGGGTCGCACTCGATCTGGGTGACGACGGTTGCGGCGTGCCAACGCTTATAGCGCTTGTGCATCTCGCGGCCGATGCCCTGCTGCAGGTGATAACCAATGTAGCCCTGGGACATAGCGCCGCACTCGGGCAGCGGCATCTCGGGGGTACCGATGGCATCGTGGGCAGCGGCGAAGGCGTTCTGGATCATGCCGACCTGCGGGCCGTTGCCGTGGGTGATGATGATCTCATTGCCTTGCTCGATGAGACCGAGGAGAGCGTGGGCGGTGTTGCTCACGGCCTCGATCTGCTCGACGGGGTTGTTGCCGAGGGCGTTGCCGCCAAGGGCGACGACAATACGATCGGGCTTGCCAAGAGGCTTAGACATTGCTGGAATCCTTTCTGTAAAAGGCCTACAACCCATTAATAACCCGCGTCCGTGCGATACGCGAGTTTATTAAGGTTTATATTCTCTTTATCGCTCATTTTATTCATTTTGAAAATAGCGGAACGGTGAACGGTCGTTTTTGTCCGCTCAGCGTACAGAACTCCAGCTCAGACATATCTACGTAATTTACGTGCGACTTTATTTAAATGAAGCGAGGATTATGTCGGATTATGCAAACTACATCTCTGCTAAACACAAAACGGACAGCGCAATATCTTACTCGCGCTATACGAGATTCTATGCACTTATAAGTCGAGTATGCACCCCTGCAAAAACAAGGGGCTTTTCATCCAGCAAAAGGAATAAAGAAGCGCTCCGAAAAGGCGGCAACAGCCAAGTCCCCCATCCATCCCCAAAGTGGCGCGAGGTTTCGCGGTAAAGCCGCGAAACAGCGAAAGGGACGGAATACCCGGCCAACTACGTCCTTCATCCGCCCACACAATCTGAGGACGTAGTCGTAGCAGGATCTGAGGGCTGACCTTCGCGGACACTCCGCAGGACGAAAGAACCCCCGCCGCACATAATGCGCAGCGGGGGTTCTTTCATGTCCGAGGACGTCCGCGAAGGTCAGCCCTCAGATCCTGCGGTGGGAGACCTAGGCCTCGTTATACACCGTTTTGAGCTTCAGCAGGTGCTGATAGCGGTCCATAGCAGCCTGCTCATTCTCCTTGAAGAGCTCCTCGGCGCGCTCGGGGAAGGAACGCGTCAGCGAAGCGTAACGGGCCTCGTTCATCAGGAACTCCTGATAACCGCCCGCGGGCTCCTTGGAATCGAGCGAGAACTTCTTGCCGGCAGCAGCCTCGGGGTTGAAGCGGAAGAGGTTCCAGTAACCGCACTCGACAGCCTTCTTCATCTCGGCCTGGCAGTTCTGCATGCCACCCTTCTTGATGGAGTGCATCTCGCAGGGGCTGTAGCCGATGATGAGGGACGGGCCGTCGTAGGCCTCGGCCTCGTGAATGGCCTTGAGGGTCTGAGCCGGGTTGGCGCCCATGGCGACCTGCGCCACGTAGACGTAGCCGTAGCTCATGGCGATCTCGGCCAGGGACTTCTTCTTGGTCACCTTACCGGCAGCGGCGAACTGAGCGACCTGGCCCAGGTTCGAGGCCTTGGAGGCCTGACCGCCGGTGTTGGAGTAGACCTCGGTGTCGAAGACGAAGACGTTGACGTTGTGGCCGGAAGCCAAGACGTGGTCCAGGCCACCGAAGCCGATGTCGTAGGCCCAGCCGTCGCCGCCGAAGATCCAGAAGGACTTCTTGGTGAGGTAAGCCTTGTCAGCGAGGATCGCCTTGGAAGCGTCGCAGCCGCACTTCTCGAGCTCGGCAACGTAGGCAGCAGCAGCGGTCTTGGAGGCCTCGGCGTCGTTGACGGAGTCGATCCAAGCCTGGCCGGCGGCCTTGAGCTCATCGGACGGACCATCGGCAGCGATGATGTCCTGGGTAGCGGCGATCAGCTTCTTCTGGACGGCCTCGTAACCGACGGCCATGCCCAGACCGTGCTCGGCATTGTCCTCGAACAGGGAGTTGTTCCACGCCGGGCCGTGACCGTCCTTGTCCTTGCAGTAAGGAGCGGTGGCAGCGGGGTTGCCCCAAATGGAGGAGCAGCCGGTGGCGTTGGAGATGAACATGCGGTCGCCGGCAACCTGGGTCACCAGACGTGCATAGGCGGTCTCGGCGCAGCCGGCGCAGGAGCCGGAGAACTCCAGGTAGGGCTGCTTAAACTGGCTGCCCTTGACGTTGGCCGCGATGAGCTCCTTCTTCTCGGAGACGTTCTCGACCATGTAGTCCCAAACGGGCTGCTGGTCCATCTCCTGCTCGGTGGGAACCATCTCGAGGGCGCCCTTGGGACAGACCTTGACGCAGTTGGTGCAACCCATGCAGTCGAGCGGGGACACGGCCATGGTGAACTTCATGCCCTTGGCCTTGGGGCCCATGGCGTCGAGCGTGCGGGTAGCCTCGGGCGCGGCGGCGGCCTCGTCCTCGGTCATCGCGAACGGACGGATGGTGGCATGCGGGCACACATAGGCGCACTGGTTGCACTGGATGCACTTGGTCTCGTCCCAGTGGGGAACGACCACGGCGACGCCGCGCTTCTCGTATGCGGAGGCGCCCAGCTCAAACTGGCCGTCAGCGCAATCGACGAAGGCGGAAACAGGCAGGCTGTCGCCATCCATGCGATCGATGGGCTCGAGCAGGTTCTTGACCTGCTGGGCGATGGCGGACTTGGTCTCCTCGGAGAGCTCGACGGGAGCGGCATCCTCGGCGGTAGCCCAGTCGGCCGGAACCTCGAACTTACGGAAGGCGGTAGCGCCGGCATCGATGGCCTTATGGTTGGCGTCGACGATGGCCTGGCCCTTCTTCATGTAGGACTTGGTAGCCGCGTCCTTCATGTACTGCAGGGCGTCCTCGGCGGGCAGGACCTTGGCCAGCGCGAAGAAGGCGGACTGGAGCACCGTGTTGGTGCGCTTGCCCATGCCGACCTTGGCGGCCAGGTCGATAGCGTCAATCAGGTAAACGTTGACGTTGTTGTTCGCGATGTAGCGCTTGGCCACGGCGGGCATGTGCTCGGCGAACTCCTCGTCGCTCCACTGGCAGTTGACCAGGAAGGTGCCGCCCGGCTTGACGTCGCGGACCATCTTGAAGCCCTTAACGATGTAGCTGGGGTTATGGCAGGCGACAAAGTCGGCCTTGGTCACGTAGTACGGCGAGCGAATCGGGGAATCACCAAAGCGCAGGTGCGAGACGGTGACGCCGCCGGTCTTCTTGGAGTCGTACTGGAAGTAGGCCTGGACGTACTTGTCGGTGTGGTCGCCGATGATCTTGATCGAGTTCTTGTTGGCGCCGACGGTACCGTCGCCACCCAGACCCCAGAACTTGCACTCGATGGTGCCGGGGGCTGCGGTGTTGGGCGCATCCTCGGCCTCGGGCAAGCTCAGGTTGGTCACGTCATCGACAATGCCGATGGTGAACTCGCGCTTGGGCTCGTCCTTCTTGAGCTCCTCGAAGACAGCGAACGCGGACGCGGGAGGCGTGTCCTTGCTGCCCAGGCCGTAACGGCCGCCGACGACCTTGATGCCCGTCTTGCCGGCCTCGTAGAGAGCGGAGACGACGTCCTGGTAGAGCGGCTCGCCGATGGAACCCGGCTCCTTGGTACGGTCCATGACGGCGATCTTCTGGACGGTCTCGGGGAGAACGTCGACGAAGTGCTTGATGGAGAACGGACGGAACAGACGAACCTTGACCAGGCCGACCTTCTCGCCGTGAGCGTTGAGGTAGTCGATGACTTCCTCGAGCACGTCGCAGAAGGAGCCCATGCACACGACGACGCGGTCGGCATCGGGAGCGCCGTAGTAGTTGAACAGGCCGTAATCGGTGCCGAGCTTCTCGTTGATCTTCTTCATGTAGCCCTCGACGACGGCGGGAAGCTCGTCGTAGACCTTGTTGCAGGCCTCACGGTTCTGGAAGAAGATATCGCCGTTCTCGTGGCTGCCGCGGGTGTGCGGGTGCTCAGGGTTGAGCGCGTGGTCGCGGAAAGCCTGGACGGCGTCCATGTCGCACATCTCGGCCAGATCCTTGTAGTCCCACATGGCGACCTTCTGGATCTCGTGGCTGGTGCGGAAGCCGTCGAAGAAGTTAAGGAACGGGGTCTTACCCTCGATGGCGGCAAGGTGAGCCACCGGCGAGAGGTCCATGACCTCCTGGACGTTGCCCTCGGCGAGCATGGCGAAACCGGTCTGGCGGCAGGCCATGACGTCGGAGTGATCGCCAAAGATGTTCAGGGCGTGGGAAGCGACGCAACGCGCGGAGACGTGGAAGACGCCCGGGAGCTGCTCGCCCGCGATCTTGTACATGTTCGGGATCATCAGGAGCAGACCCTGAGAAGCCGTGTAGGTGGTGGTCAGAGCACCGGCGCCCAGCGAACCGTGAACGGTACCGGCTGCACCTGCCTCGGACTCCATCTCGACGACCTTGACCGGGGTGCCGAAGATATTCTTGCGACCCTGGGCCGCCCACTGGTCGACATGGTCGGCCATCGGGCTGGACGGCGTAATGGGATAGATTCCCGCTACCTCGGTGTACGCATACGAAACATATGCGGCCGCCTCGTTGCCGTCCATAGACTTAAACTTACGCGCCATATACCCCTCTCCTCTCATATAGGTATACAGGCCCCGGCGATCGCCGGGATGTTGGCGTGATGGGATTTTCGCTGTTGCTTCCAATCATCTGGCAGGCAGGCTCAGCAGCAGGTACATGGCGTGGAGAGAAGGCATGCCGAGGCGAGGAGGGCTGCACGCGCTCCACAAGCCCAGCTACCCGTCTTGCACATGACCGAGCGCCGCAAAGGCCGCATGCCGGATGCTCCCGGGCACGCCCCGGCGATGGGAAGCGCCCGCAACGGAAATCCGCATGCGGGTTTATTGTACCCCGCCGTCAAGTGTAATTTCGGCAAATATAGGCGGGCGGTAAAGGTTTACCTTGGGTGACTGCCAAGGGCCAAAATGGCCCCTCCATCCCTGGGCGACCGGCTCTGGTGCGCCAAGGAGTGTCCCCAAGTGCCGGCAGAAAAGGAACGTCCCTATCTGCCGGCTAGAGGGCACCGAAGAGGATGGCGTAGGTAGTGGATTCGCCGAGTTTGAGCTCGTCGCCGGGATTAAGTTGGGCGGAACGACCGGGCTCGACCTGAATGCAGACGCGCATGGCCCCGTTTACCACCACGGTTCCGTTGGTGGACGACAAGTCCTCGACGTGCCAGATATTTTGAGCATCGCACCAGATATGGGCATGGCGGGCCGAGACATCGTCGCCGACGTCGGTAATATCGCCCTCACCAGTGGCCAGCGCGCCAATCTCAACACCCTGCTCACTCGGCTGAATCCAGCGCGGGGCGCTCACGACAAAACTGTTTTGTATGCGCAGCAAGCCCAAGGGGTGCGCCGGGGCGGGTTCGCGTTCGCCCGCGGTCATCGACATGCCAAGCGAACGAGGCGTGGATGTGCCTCCGTCACAGGTCGCGTGCGCGTAGTCGATGGCATAGTTCACCGAGGACCGCACATCCGCCGAACAACCGACGGCGACAAACAGCACCAGCACGGCCTCGGCGCGCTCGGCGGGCATGAGTTCTGCCGCCTGGGACAGGCGATCGAGCGCGTTGCGATAGAGATTCGTGTCCTGGTGACACTCTTCGAGCGCGCGTACCATCGGTTCACCTGCAGGACCGCACACCATATTGATCACAGCCGTGGAGTCCATGGGGTTGCGCTGGCGCAGGGCCAGTTGCGACATAATACGCGCAGCCGATGTACCGTATTCGGCAAAGTAGCGTTGCTGAAGCGTGCCGACCGGTGCGCGAACGATAAAGCGGGAAACCCAAGAGCGATCGGCGGCTCGGCTCTGCGGGCTGCGGCCGTCGGCGAGCGGACGGGACGAAAGCACCAAGCCGCACAGCTCGATATGGCTCAGATGCGCCGCGCGCTTAAAGATGTCAAACATGGCCCCGCATGGGGTGAGCTCAACTTGAGATGCCATGACCTAGGCCTCCTTGGTCGTAGAAATAGAATCGGACGATACTTCGACAGGTCCGCCAAAAGTACGGGCAGCTGCGGCTCCACCGGCAAGCGGAGTCGCCATCTGGGCTTTTGTGCGCCGCGGTGCCGAAACGGGAAGCTCAAAGGCAAAGCCCATCGCAAGTAAAAACCACGTAAGCGTATAGGTTGCAACCAGAGCGGCAACAAGGCCGCCCATCACGGCGCGTTGGGAAAATACGCTACATGCAGCCACAACCAGCACCGGAGCCTCGCAGGCAGAAAGCGCAAGCACACCCTGCAGGAACCCCGAGCGCCGATCGCGCGCAAGTGCCCCCGCGGCAACGCCGGCCATGCCTGGTAGCGCCAACGCCAGTGCGGCAATAATACCCGGTAGTGGCCCAGACCACACGAGCGATCCCAAAGTCGCCGTCACGCGAGCGCCCGACGCCAGCAGCGCGGCCGAAACCACGACCACAGCCCAAACCACGCCACAGACGACCGCCGCGCCGACCATCAGCGCGCGACGAACCGCGCGGCCGGACGCATCCATGGGGCACGGCGTGAGCGGCTCGCCGCGGAGCGAACGACCGACATTTTGTGCATAGTGGTCACAAAACGCCGAGAGCGCCGCCTCGACCGCCGCCGGCTCGGGACGATCTTTTTGATGGCTGGACAGACAGGCCATCACCACGTCGAACAGCTGGGCATCGACAAACGCCAGCGCATCGCGTAGCTCCTCGGAATCCGGCTCAAGCCCCAACTGCTGGGCCTGCTCAGCCGCGGCGAGCGCCACATCGGGCTCACGACGAAGCAGCTGAGTCAAATCGCAACCGGGCGCATGGGCACCAATGGGATAGTCGGGCAGCGTGTCCATCTTGAGACGGTAGGGGCTGGCGATGTCGCGCGTCTTTTTGCGCGAACCCGAGGTGCCCGAAGTGCTCGGCGCAGCTTCGTATGGCGCGACGCCGGCAATGAGCTCGTAAACCGTGCTTGCCGCGGCATAGACGTCGATCGCCGGCGACATACGCAAAGCGCGCAGGTCGGGAATATCGTCGGTGAGCATCTCGGGCGGAGCGTAGGCCACCGTCGCGCGACGCAGCGTGGCATAGCGCTCGGTAAAGGATGCCTTGCCGCCGGTACCGGCCACGGCCGACGCAGGCTCGAGCGCCAGCGACGAGCCAAAGTCGATCAGGCACAGGTCAAAGGTGCCCTCGGCAAGCTGCCGGTCAAGCGGTAGACGCGCCGTACGCACCATAATATTAGCGGGCGAGATATCGCGATGGACAAAGCCCTCGCCCACCAGGCTCATACGGCAGAGCAGATCGAACAGGTCGCGACCCAGACGCGCCGCCACAAGCGGCGACAGGCGTCCGGCATCGTCCACGGCGAGTCGCGAACGCAAGCGGGCAAGCGTCTCGCCCTCGACCCATTCCATGACAATTGCAGGCACACCGTCGACCTCGCCCCAGCCATAGAGGCGGGGAAAGCCCTTAAGGCCCGAAAGGGCGCGATGGCATTCGTATTCCTCGCGAAACGCCGCCTTGAACTTGGCGACCAGCGCCTCGTGAGCGGCATCGTCGTCAAACTCATCGCGCGTCGGCAAGATGAGCTGCTTGAGTGCCACGGCCTCGCCTTGGGCGTTGACGGCACGCATCACGCGGCCGATACCGCCACGGCGCATGGTGGCATCGTCGGCAAACAGCATCGTAAAACGACGCAGATAGGCAGGCAGTTCGTCCTGACCGAGCGCAATGGCCGGCTCAAACCCGTCGACACGCGCCAGGCGCAGGCCGACCATGGGATCGCGACCGAGCGATTGTGGTGTGGTGGATGCAAGATCGGTCATCATAGGGCAAGCGCCGCCACGTTATTGTTGAAGTTACCGAGCGCGACGTCATCATCGCCGTAATGGCCGACCCATTGACATAGGTTGGTATAACAGCCCCACAGATTGGCATACTGCTGATACCACTTTGACCGGGGCGAGAATGTCTGACGACCGAACTCGGCTCGAATGACAAACATCTCCCCGACCAGGCTGTCGCACGGCCTGGGATCTCCCGTAGAGTTATAGGTCGAGACCACGTCATTGGCACGAGAAACATAACCGTCGAGCATGTTGTACTTGGTCACAAGCCAACTGTGAATGCTCTCTTCCTCAGCAGCGGAAAGGCCACCGGAGTTTGCATCGTTGTCAGTGTTGCCGCCCGTCGAGCCGCCGTTTCCAGGCCCTCCGGTAGAGGAACCCGACCCAGAGCCGCCGCCCGAACTCGATGAATCCGAGCCGGAGCCAGAAGTATCCGAGCTACCGGGCTTTCCGGACTGTTGGGCGTCCTGTTCCTTCTGCTGCTCGACCTTATTCACCATTGCCGCCACGTTATTGTTGGACAACCGATCGATGATCTTGGTGTTGGTGAGCACGATGGTTTTGCCATTGGCAAGCGTGACTTCGTTGTCCGGGGCCTCGGCGCCGTCCGCATCGTCAGTGCCAAACACAATATGCCCGACCACACTTGCCCAAGCATATCCAGTCGTGGTGCCCAGATCACTTTTGACCTCATGCCCCACGCGCGGTTCGCGTGCGGCATGCGCCTGCATCATGGACGGCACGGTCATGCCATAGGCAGAAACGCCAGCTATGACCAGCACCAGCGAGCAGGACAGCAGTGCGTACGCCCGCGGCGCCAAGCCCAGTCGGCGTCGCATGCGCACCGCGGCGCCGCGCTTTGTCTGAGTGCCACCGGGCCGCATGCGTTCTCCTCCAAGAAAAACACGCCGCTCAGAAGCGGCGCATTCATTCAAATCCATATTTGAGTGTATCAGCGAACCAAAAAGGTTGCGCAACGAATGGGCAAATTAAGGATGCGAGCGGAAGCATCCATGCGATAAGCGGACACGAAACATCTTTGTTGCACAACAAACTCACAGTCGCACGGGGAAATTATGACTACCCCGTGCGTCGCGAGGAAAACATACGGCAGGAGCAGGCTCGCCACCTAAATCGCACGACGGGCCTCGATGGCGCGGCCAAGTGTAAGCTCGTCGGCATACTCCAGGTCGCCGCCCACGGGCAGGCCGCTCGCCAGACGCGACACCTCGACGCCCAGCGGCTTGATAGTGCGGGCCAGGTAGCTCGCCGTGGTCTCGCCCTCGATGTTGGGGTTGGTGGCGATGATGACCTCATGGATATCCTCGTGGCCCAGACGCGCCAGCAGCTCGCGGATGTGCAACTGCTCGGGACCTATCTTGTCCATGGGGCTGATCACGCCGCCCAGCACATGGTACAGGCCATGGTAGCTGCCCGTGCGCTCGATTGCCTGGACGTCGCGCGGCTCGCCCACCACGCAAATACGAGTTGTGTCGCGCATCGAATCCTGACAGATGGAGCACTCGTCGGCCGTGGCGTAGTTAAAGCAACGGCTGCAAAAGTGGACCTCCTGCTTAACCTCCAGGATGGCCTCGGCCAGGCGGCGGGCCTCCTCGGCATCGGCCTCGAGCAGGTAATAGGCGATGCGCTGGGCCGACTTGGGACCAATACCCGGCAGACGACCCAGCTCATCGAGCAGTTTTTGCAGACTGTGATTCGCACTCATATATATGCGTGTCTTAGAACGGCATGCCCGGGATGTTGAGGCCGCCGGTGATGGCGCCCATCTGCTTGTTGGCGAGCTCGTTGACGCCGCGGACGGCCTCGTTGACGGCAGCCATGATCATGTCCTGCAGCATATCGACGTCCTCGGGATCGAGGGCATCGGGATCGATGGTGAGGTTGACGAGCTCCATCTCGCCGTTAACGGTCACCTTGACCATGCCGCCGCCGGCAGAGGCGTCGACGGTCTGGGACTTGAGGTTCTCCTGCGCGGCGGCAAGCTGCTCCTGCATCTTGCGAGCCTGCTTCATCATCTGCTGCATGTTCATACCGGCCATGATGGCTCCTTTACGTGCGGCCGCACGCCGAGCTGCAAGGGCAGCCGGAGCACGGCAGGACTTTCAAACTCAAAAATCGTACCACGGCGCGCGGCGAGAGAGCGGGGCGGACGTGTTACCTTAGTCGATATACATGTCCTGGAGTGCAAACCGCACCCAAAGATTATGCGAAGTTGAATAATTCGCATCTGCATAATATTGAAAGCTAAATCTTGTAGAGCCGGAATCCGACATTTTCTGCATCCAGCTAGATAACAAAATGCCGAACCGCTGCTCGAGGCGGCGCTCATGATGGCAGGGTATAATTTGATTGTCACAGACAGCAATTTGGAGGTGCCCCCATGAATGCCCCCGACGCGCTCCAAAACATCCGCTCAAAACACCCCGTTGCATATGTGGTTCTCTATCTCTTTGTCGGCTGGGCATTACTGGTTGTCATCACCCATGCTATAGCCTTTGGAGCAGAACTGCTGATAGCCAGCTCGGACCAGCCCGTCGTCAAATGGGAAGCGACCGATGAGTGCACCGACGGAACTCGAACCATTTACTACAACAGCCCGTCCCTCTACCAAGAGTTCAAGGTCAAGATAAAGGACTCCAAGATTGTCGATGCCGAACTAGGCGCTTTCTTGACAATCGGAGCAACCGTCAACGCCGAGCAAGTCGAGCACACGGACAGCCATGCGACGTATCGTATCGACCTCAGCATCCTAGGCCGACCGTCACGTACCTGTCTGCTCGAATGCGAGATACGCGGCACCGCGTTGCACATGTCCGAAATACAGATGCGCCCGGGCAAAGAGATCTCTTCTTGAGCAGCATACCCGCCCGCACGGTTACTCCACCGGTTTGAAGATGGTGGACTGGCCGAAGACGCTGCGGATGAGGGCTTTGGCCTCGTCCTCGGTCTGCGGGATGCTCGGGGCTGCACCCTGATGGCCGAAGGGGCTGCCCGCACCGGGGTTGGACTCCCAGGGAGCTGCAGGAGCGCCCTCCTCTTTGGGGGCAGTTGCAGCGGACTTGGGCGCGGACGCCGCACCCGGCACGTCGAACGGAGGCAGATCGTCCCCGCTCGCATCGACAGCGAAGCCGCCGACCATAGCGTCGTCGTAGGGCACCTGCTCGGATTCCCACGGCGCGGACTGCGCGACAGGCTGAGCCTTGGGGGCAGCCGAGCGCTCGGGCGCACGAGGTGCGGGCTCAGTCGGGAGCTTACCCGTGGCAGGAGCGCCGGCGGGGTTGTCGGAGCGTAGCCAGGGGGCTTTGCCCAGGTCAGACGACTTGGGCGCGGGCGAGACGGGCTTGGGCGCGGGTGTCGGAGCAGCCGGTTTGGGCGCCGCGGGCTTAGGCGCCGACGGGGTCGATGCCGCTACCGGCGCCGCTTGCTGCTGCGACGCGCTGGCGCTCGAGGATACAGGGGCCGCCGAGGACACGGGTTGCGGGTCCGCAGATGCCGCAGCCCGTGCAGATGGAGAATGCTCCTCATGTTGAGGAGCCGGCGTGCCACCCCCATCCAGGACATAGTCGACGGTACGACGACCGAAGACCGCGCAGACCGTCGGCAGGACCACCGACTGCGTATCGGCGCGACCGAGCATCTTAATGGCAAAAGTCGAACCCGCGGGGAACGAGACCGTGAGCTTGGAGCCGTCGTCGGCCGTGGCGCGGGCGTTGAGCAAAAGCCCTGCGTAGGAAGCCTGACGTGCCTTGACACGCTCGACAACCTCGGCCCATTTGCGCTGCAGCTCTCCGGCATCCTCGACCGCGGGCGTCTCGGCAGCACCGGCGGCGGCAACCTGGGCGGCATTGTTGGACTGGGGCTTAGGTGCCGGAGCGGTGGCAGACGCGGGGGCCGCAACGGGCTGAGGCGCAGGCGCTGCAGGCTTGGAAGCTGACACGGACGCAGAACGGGGCGCAGGCTGGGCAGCCGGAACAGCAGCACCACGGTCCCAAGGCATACCGCCCTGGCGCGCGGACGTAGCAGCGGGGGCAGCGGATGCCGCCGGGGCGGCAGCGCGGGCGCCCGAAATGAGCGTCGGCTGTTGGGCAGCAGCGGGTACGGATGCTGCAGGCGCGGCGGCCTGAACAGCAGCCACGCTCGCCGGCACGGCGGCGTTGGCAACCATGGCCTCCAGGCGTGCCACGCGCTCGGCCAATGCCTCAATCGTTAAATCAGCCTCGGGACGCGCCAGACGCGTGCAGGCGATCTCGAGCACCAGGCGCACGTCGCTCGCGCCCCTCATCTCCAGTGCGGCATCGTCGAGCACTGTCAGCACACGAGCCAGGCGGTCGGCAGGATGCTCGCCAAAGGCAGCGGCCTCGGCAGCAAGCGCCTCGGCCTGCTCGGAGCCGCCCTCAAACAGCTCGGCACGGGCACCGGCAACGCAGGCAACGTACACGTCGCGCACATGCGCCACCAGGTCGCGCGTCAGCTCCAGCAGGTCGTTTCCTTCCTCGACCTGCGCACGGATCAGTCCATATAGCTCGGCAACATCGCGATCGGCAATGGCGCGGGCAAACTCGCCCAAAATCTGGTCCGAAACCTCGCCCAAAAGCGAGCGGGCATCGTCCGCATGCACGGCGCCGTTGCCAAAGACGCTCAGCTGCTCCAGCGTGGAGAGCGCGTCGCGCATGCCGCCCTTGGCATGGCGCGCCACGATGGCGAGCGCCTCGTCGTCGTAATCGAAGCCCTCCTGCTCGCACACGTAGGACAGGCGATGCTCGATATCCTCGTTGCCGATGCGGTGGAAATCGAAGCGCTGGCAGCGCGAGAGGATGGTCTCCAGAATCTTTTGCGGGTCGGTGGTGCACAGCACAAAGATCACGTGCGCCGGCGGCTCCTCAAGCGTCTTGAGCAGCGCGTTGAACGCCGCCGTCGTGAGCATGTGGACCTCGTCGATGATATAAATCTTGTACTTGCCGCGCACCGGGGCAAAGTTGACGGAGTTGATGATTTCCTCGCGCACGTTGTCCACGCCGGTACGGCTTGCGGCATCGAGCTCGTAAACATCGGGGTGGTTGCCCTCGGCGATGAGCTCGCATTCCTCACAGGTGCCGTCGGGCATGCAGCCGCTCGCACCCTCGGCGCGCGCCGCCTCGGCATTGCGGCAGAGCAGCGCCTTGGCAAGAATACGCGCCATGGTGGTCTTGCCCGTGCCGCGCGGTCCGCAGAACAGGTAGGCGTGGGACAGGCGCCCCTCGGTGATGGCGTGCTCGAGCGTCGAGACGATATGCTGCTGGCCCACCACGGAGTCGAAGGTGAGCGGGCGATACTTTCGGTACAACGATTCCATGGGTGCTCCCCCGGGTATACTGAGTCTTGTTGCCGCGGCGGCCATGCGGTCGCACGGCATACTGCATTCCATAATAACCCGTACGGCGAGCCCGCCGCGATAGGAGTCCAAAGAGCATGGCAGACGCAGAGAGCAACCTCATTCCCTCCGAAGCAGCCGACCAGGTCGAGGTCGCGCTCGAGGCGCAGGCCGCGGCCGATGACGGCATTCTGTACCTCAACGAGTATCAGTACGAAAACGATCTCGTCACCGACTTCGCCCGCCTGGTCGCCTCGCCCAGGCGCCGTGGCTCCCTGTACGTCGCCGCCGCGATTGCCGTGCTCATCGGCATCGGCATGCTGGTGGCCGGCGGCAGCTGGATCAAGTTCGGCGTCGTGCTGATCGTGTTCGGCGCCTTTTTGGCCTGGTGGAGCAAGAACCTCCACCACACGCTCGCCCGCGACTTTATCGATGCCGTCGAGGCCGACGAGTCCATGGGCGGCCGCTACCGCCGCGTCGCCGCCAACGAGGACGGCCTGATGGTCTGGGGCAAGAGCGGCAAGTCGCAGTTCTTCCCGTTTGAGAAGCTCGACCACGTACTCGACGGCGAGCGCATCTTTGTGGCCATGTTCGCCGACCAGGGCGTGACGATCCCCAAGGACACCTTTGTTCGCGGCGATGCCGAGCAGTTTGGCCCCTTCCTCAAGGCGCGCATCAACAAAAAACTCCGCATCGAGACCAAACGCAAGAAGATGAAGGCCGAGAAGGCCGCCGCCGAGGCCAAGCAGGACGACAAGCCCCAGGAGACCAAAGGCAAGCAGCGCAAGCAGAAGAAGAACAAGAAGAAGCGCTAAGGCCAAGCCAGACAGACAGCCTCGCATCCCGCTATCCTCCCCATGCACCCGAGCGTGCTACACTAGCAGCATCTATGCCACCGCGAATGGCTCGGCCCCACGCCCGCCGCTCGCAAACGAACTTTAAACGCACGAGGGTTGGCCATGCCGCTTTTCCCGCAACATACCGCCCGGTTCTCGCCGGACGTTCCTTTGGAGGGCACCAGCTCTCGCGAGCTGCTCAAGCGGTACCAGCCGCTCGAGACACTTGCGACCGGCGGTTTTGGCTCCATCGAGATTTGCCGCGACACGCACCTGCGCCGCCGCGTCGCCATTAAGCGCATTCCCCTCACAGGCGGCGCCGGCATGCCCGCCAGCGACATCATGGATGTCCTGCGCGAGGCGCACACTGCCGCCATGCTTCAACATCCCAACATCGTGCAGGTCATCGACTTTACGCATGACACCGCCTATGCCTACCTGGTCATGGAGTATGTCGACGGTATGTCGCTGGCCGAGTTTTTGCATCGCGTGGACGGCCACTCGCTCACCTTTGACGAGGCCGCGGCCATTGCCGATGCCCTGGGCCAGGCGCTCACCTTCGCCCATAGCAATGGCGTACTCCACCTGGACATTAAGCCCGCCAACGTGCTCATCGACCACTCGGGCAATGTAAAGCTCACCGACTTTGGCATGGCGCGGCTGTCGTCCGCCGGTGGCTTTGGCGGCTCGCGCGGCGGCACCATCGGCTACATGCCGCCCGAGCAGCTCGATATCGAGACCGGCACGGTCGACGAGCGCGCCGATGTCTTTGCCCTCGCCTGTGTGATCTACGAGGGCCTGTGCGGCAGCGCTCCCTTTATGGCGGCCACGCCCGCCGACTCGCTCGGCCGCATCATCGGCGGCGCCACCTATCCCAGCGAGCTGATACCACACTTTCCCCCGGGAGCCGAGGCCGCGCTCATGAGCGCGCTCTCCCCCATGCCGCAGGACCGCCCCAACAGCATCGAGGCATTTTGCGACCAGCTCCTTGCCGGTCTGGGCAGCGTGCGCGAAGGCCGTCGCAGCCTGGAGCAAATGGTTGGCGAACTTTCGGATGATGAGCAGGAGCTCGACGATATCGAGCCGTCGCACTACGAGGACGACGCCATCGAGGTCGACCCCGCACTCGGCTGGGCGGGCACGCGCTGGAGCCATGCGCGCAACTACACCATGCGCACTATCTCGGCGCTAACGTGCGGCACCTTTAGCTTTTTGCTGATGCAAACGGCCGGGGTCGCGGCGCTTCCCGGCCTGGTCATTGCGGCCATCGCGATCGGAGCGGCGGCTGGCCTGGCCCCCCAGATTGGCTCGGCCATCTCGGCTGTGGGCTTTTTGGTGCTCATGGCCAACGCCACCATGCAGGCGCAGGGCATCCTGTCGATGCTGCCCGTCGCGGTGATCTTTGCCGCCGCCATGTCCGGTTGGTGGATCGCCTGGGGTCGCACCGAGGCTGCCGCGAGCGCCGCGCTCACCTGTGCACTCGCGCTTGGCTGTCTGACCGGCAATACCTTCCTGGCAGCTGGGGTCACCGCCGGCGTCGCGTCATTTTGGCTCGGCCCGGCAAGCGCCGCCGCGGCAACGGGCATGGGCGCGCTTTTTGCCCGTCTGGCCACGGTCGCGCTTTCAGCCGGAGGCGTGCTGGGGCTCGGTAACGTTGCCGCAGCGCTGGGAGACCCGCTCCTTTGGGTCGCCTTTGTGCTGGTCGCGGCAACTGCCGCAGCGTCATCCGCGCTGCTCAATGTCCATGCCAAGCGTGCCGGCCAGAGCTCAAACCTTGCCGCAATCGCCGCCATCGCTGTCACCGGCATCGGCTGTGCAGCGGTGTCCTGTCTTGCACACCATATGGAAATTGCCAGCCTTGCAGCCGCGGTCGTCGCCAAGGCGGCGGTTGCGGGAACCCTATCCTCTATAATCGTTGGGATATGCCTATATTTGCTCGGATACCAAAGAACCTATACGGAGAGTGATCTTTCGTGAACTTCCTGAACATCTTCGAGGACCACGTGGCCGGCATCTTCGGTGCCACCCGTGCCCCGTTCTCCTTTAAGAAGCTTGCCAAGCAGGCCGCTCGCGACATGGAGGATCAGACTCTGGTGATCAACGGCGTCAACACGGCGCCGGCACTCTATACCATCCTTATCGCCGCCGACGACGATCCCATGCTCGCCCCGTTCTACCCCGAGCTTTCGCGCGAGGTCCGCGAGTTCGTGAAGGCGCAGGCCGAAAAGCGCCGCTATGTCTTTGTCGGCGAGCCCCTCGTGCGCTTTATGATCGATCCGCAGCTGCGCGCCGGCAAGTTCTCGGTCTTTGCCGAGAACGTCGATGCCCCCACGCTCGGCCGCCTGTACGAAGAAGAGCGCGCCTATCAAAACGGCCTGGGCCAGAACAACTCCGCGGCAAGCCGTGCCGCCAGCGCCCCGCGCGCCGGCCAGCAGCAGTTTGCTGCCCCGCAGCAGCAGCGCCCCGCCGCCATGCCCCAGCAGCAGCCGACGCCTCGCGCCGCCGCTCCCGACCCGCTTGCCGTGGCAGACCCCTTCGCGCCTAGCATCCCCGACCCCGCCGCTCCCATCCCGGTGCCGCAGACCGTCTCGCGTGACGCGCTTGCCGGCATGGGCGGAGCCGCCGCGACCGGTGCCGCCGTGGGCCTAGGCGCCGCAGCCGGCATCGCCTCCAACATGGCGAGCACTCGCGCCCCGCAGCGTCCGCTCGCCCAGCTCGTCGACGTCGTGAGCGGCGAGAGCCATAGCATCACCTCCGCACAGGTGACCATCGGTCGCGAGCGCTCAGTTTCCGACATTGCCCTGCGCGACCCCAACGTGTCGCGCCGCCACGCCCAGCTCACCTTTACGGGCTCGGATTGGTCGATCGAGGATCTCAATTCCACCAACGGCACGCTCGTCAACAACCGCCGCATTACGCGATGCCCGCTGCGCAACGGCGATCTGCTGACGTTTGGCCTGAGTACCTTTGAATTTAGGGGATAGTCGCTTATGAACATCGATATCGTCCTTTTTGCAGGCCGCATCGTCCTGGTCGCCCTGCTCTATATCTTTCTGTTCGCCGTCATGAAGACCGGCGTGGGACTTGTGCGTGGACAGCGCCGCGACTCGGCTATCTGGACGATCGATGTGGACAAGGGTCCGCGCGGTATCCGCGGCATCCACGTAGACATGCTCGGCCCCGTCATCGTCGGTCGCTCGCCATCTTCGGACATCTGCATCAACGAACCGTTCGTTTCGGCCTCGCACGCGCGCTTTTCGCTGCAGGGCCCGGCGCTCATCATCGAGGACCTCAACTCACTTAACGGCACGCTCGTCAACGGCCGCCAACTCGTGGAGCCCGCGACGCTGCGTGAGGGCGACGAAGTCCAGATTGGCGACGTGGTCATGAAGGTGAACCGTCGATGATCGACGAGGAGAACAAGTCCGCAACTATGACCGAGGCACCGGCCGCCGCCACAGCTGCGCCGGCCCACGCCGCTCCGGCGGGCTCCGCACCCGTGGAGCCCGAAGACACCGTGTTCTCCCTGCCTCTTTCGCATGTAACGCATGATATTTCGGATCTAGCCGATAACGAGGACGAAGAGGATGCCGTAGCGGCGCCCATCGGCGCGCATGCTGCGGAACAGCCCACAGCGCCCGAAGCAACCCCGGCGCCGGCTCACTTTGCAGAGCCCGTCGCCGCGGCAATCAACGAGAGCGCTGCGGTGTTTGCGGCACCCGAGCCCGCCGCGCCGGCGTTTCCCATAGCCCCAGCATCCGAGGTTGCGCCCGCGTCTACGCCGGCGCCCGAGCCTATAGACGTCAGCCCGCAAGACGACGAGTCGACCGCCCGCGTGCCCGAGGAGCCCGACTCCCCGGACACCGGTGATTCCGAATCAAACGCCGAGACCGACACCGTCTCTCCCGGTGACACCGCCGAGATCGATGTTGCCGCCGTTGAGGCCAAACTCAAAGACCCCGGCTCGACCATGAGCTTTGAGCCCCTGACCGAGGAACGCATCGAGACCGACTCGACCTATGATGCCGGCACCACCACGCAACTCATGTGGGGCGCCCGCTCCGACGTTGGCTGCGTGCGCCCGCACAATGAGGATTCCTACCTGGTGCAGTCGCCGCTCTTTTGCGTATGCGACGGCATGGGCGGTCACGCCGCCGGCGAGGTAGCCTCTTCTATCGCCGTCGAGACCATCGCCAAGACAGCTCCTCAGTCCGCCGACGCCGCACGCCTGGCGGCAGCCGTCGAGGCTGCTAACGCCGCCGTAATCGAGGCCGCCTTGAATGGCCTGGGCAAGCCCGGCATGGGCTGCACAGCCACTTGCGCCTATATCGAAAACGACACGCTCGCCATCGCCCACGTGGGCGACTCTCGCGCCTATCTGCTCCACGAGGGCACGCTCATCCGCGTGACCCGCGACCACTCCTACGTGGAGGAGCTCGTGGACGCCGGCGAGATCACGGCAGACGAGGCTCGCGTCCACCCCAACCGTTCGGTCATCACCCGTGCGCTGGGCTCGGACCCCGCCATGTATGCCGACCACTTCACTCTGCATATCGAGGAAGGCGACCGCCTGATCCTGTGCTCTGACGGCCTTTCGAGCATGATTCCCGATAGCGATATCGAGAACATCGCCACGCAATCCTCAACCGCGCAAATCTGCGTCGACAACCTAGTGGACGCGGCGCTTGCCGCCGGCGGCCACGACAACGTGACCGTAGTAGTCGTTGACCTGGTTGACGATGGCGTCATGTGCGAGGCGCAGCGCGTGCGTCGCCGCAACGTTACTATCGCCGCCATCCTGGCCCTCGTCTTTGTGCTGGCAGCTGGCATCTGGGCCTACACGGGTGTCACCGGCTCGTACTACCTGGGTACCTACCAGGGCAATGTCGCCGTCTGGCGCGGCCTGCCCGGCAAGCCACTCGGACTCAAGCTCCACTGGCTCGAAAGCGAAACCAGCATCAAGCTGTCCGACCTGCCCGAAGACACGCAAAACCGCCTCAAGGCGGGCATTCCGCAAACAAGTATCGACGATGCGCAGGACACGATATCCAAGTACCGCCACCAGATCGACGAGGAGCAGACCCGCCAGGTGATCGACGCGCAAACGATTCGCGACAACACCAATCAGGGATCGACCTCCGAATCAGATTCCGAGAAAACCGCCGAACAGTCCGCCGAGGCCGAAGCCTCCGATAAGAATTAGAAAGGGAGTGCCGCTTATGAGTCGCCGCAACACCGAGCTGCTCTTGCTCATCGCCTCGGCGTTCCCCGTCATCCTGCTGTATGCGATGTACGTCCTCACCGCGGGCGCTGCCATCTCCTTTGAGACGCTCGCCGTACCGATCGGCCTCTTTGCCGCCTTCGCCGCGGCACATATCGCCGTGCGCATCTTGGCGCCCGGCGCCGACCCCGCCATCCTACCCATCGTATTTATACTTTCGGGCATCGGCATCACGTTCGTGACGCGTCTCGCCCCCGCTCTCGCCATCTCACAGCTCATCATCCTGTTTGTCTCGGTGGCGCTCATGGTGGGAACGCTTGCACTGGTCAAAAACCTCGACGTGGTCATGCGCTACAAGTACACCTTTGGCATTATCGGCATCATCCTGCTGATGCTGCCCATCTTTATCGGCACCACGATCTCGGGCTCCAAGCTGTGGATTCGCATCGCGGGCTTTACCATCCAGCCCGGCGAGTTCGCCAAGGTCTTTATCGTCCTGTTCCTGGCCGGCTACCTAGCCGAGAACCGCGAGCTGCTCTCCATCTCCAACCGCAAGATCCTGGGCTTTAAGATCCCTCGTCTGCGACTGCTGCTGCCGCTGTTTGCCGTGTGGGGTGTGTGCCTGCTCGTCGTCGTCTTCGAACGCGACCTGGGTTCGGCCGTGCTGTTCTACACCATCTTCTTGCTGATGCTCTACGTTGCCACGGGGCGCTTTTCGTATGTCGTTATCGGCCTTGCGCTCTTAGCCGTCGGAGCCGTGGGCGCCTACAAGTTCCTGTCGCACGTTCAGGTGCGTTTCCAGGTTTGGGTCGATCCGTTTAAGGACGCTCAGGGCCAGGGCTACCAGATCGTCCAGTCGCTCTTCTCGCTTGCCGATGGCGGTCTGGTCGGTGTTGGCATCGGCAACGGCATGGCCAACAACATCCCCGTCGTCGAGTCCGATTTTATCTTCTCGGCCATCGGCGAGGAGATGGGTCTTTTGGGCGGCGGCGCCGTGCTCATCCTGTTTATGCTCTTTGCCGTGCGTGGCCTCACCACAGCTGCCCGCGCAAAGTCCGACCTTGCCGCCTTTAGCGCCACCGGTCTTACGGCAGCCATCAGCTTCCAGGCCTTTTTGATCGTTGGCGGCGTTACCCGCCTGATCCCGCTGACCGGCGTCACCCTGCCCTTTATGAGCCAGGGCGGCTCCTCGCTGCTGGCGAGCTTTATCATCGTCGCGCTCCTGCTGCGCGCCGGTGACGAGGCGACCGGACGCGAGGCCGAGCTTACCGGCACCGGCACCATGGCCGCCATCACCGATGATCAGGCCGCATCTGCCGCCGCCCCGACGGGCACGCGCTTTGCCACCTCGTCTTCCTACGGCAGCGGCAGCCATTCCGTCGGCTCGCGCATGCGCCGTCGCCTGCTCGACACGCCTGAATCCGGTGTGCTCGGCCGCGTTGCGCTCGCCAACCGTCTAACCCGCGCGGTGCTCGCCTTTACGGCGCTGTTCGCCATCCTTATCGGCAACCTCACCTATGTCCAGGTCATCAAGGCCAAGGACTATCAGGACATGCCGACCAACAACCACACCATCGCCCGCTCCAAGTACATCCAGCGCGGTTCCATCATCACGTCCGACGGCGTGACGCTGGCCGAGTCGCTGCAGCAAGAGGACGGCACCTACGTACGCTCCTACCCCAACGGTAACCTAGCAGCGCACGTGGTTGGCTACGTGAGCCAGCAGTATGGCACCACCGCCATCGAGAGCGTCATGAACGACACGCTCACCGGCTCTAAGGATTACTCCAGCTGGAACAACGCCATCGCGTCGCTCGCGGGCCAGACCCAGCCGGGCAACACCGCCAAGCTCACCATCGACTCGCGCATCCAGACGGCTGCTGAGCAGGCGCTCAAGGGCTTTAAGGGCGCTGTAGTGGTCATCGACCCGCGTACCGGCGCGGTGCTCGCATGTGCCAGCTCGCCCACCTACGACAACACCAACATCGATGCCCTGCTGCAGACGGGCGGCGGCGAGGACGGCTCCATGTACAATCGCGCCATGGACGCGCTGTACACGCCGGGCTCAACGTTTAAGGTCGTTACGCTTTCCGCGGCACTCGAGACCGGTACCACCAGCCTTACCAGCACCTACCAGGCGCCCGGCTCCATGGACATCGGCAACGCACCGGTCACCAACTATGCCAACGAGAGCTACGGCACCATCAGCCTGCAGCAGGCCTTTGCCGTGTCCTCCAACGTCGTCTTTGGCCAGGTGGCAAACGAAGTTGGCGCAAACACGCTCGTGCAGTTTGCCAACGCCTTTGGCTACGGCCAAAAGCTCGGCCAGGACCTGACCTCCGCGGCCTCCATCATGGCCGACCCGTCGCTCATGACCGAGTGGGAGACCGCCTGGGCCGGCGCCGGCCAGCCTGTCGGCATGGACCACACGCCCGGCCCGCAGACCACCGTCATGCAAAACGCCGTGATTGCCGCCGCCATCGCCAACAGTGGCGTGGTCATGGACCCGTACTTTGTAGCCCAGGTACTCGCCCCGGACGGAACCGTGGTCAAGACCACGCAGTCCCGCTCGCTTGGTCAGGCCGTCAGCTCCGCCACGGCCGACCAGGTCAAGCAGGCCATGCTTGCCGTCGTCCAGTCCGGCACCGGCACCGATGCCCAAATCCCCGGCGTCAAGGTCGCCGGCAAGACCGGCTCGGCCGAGACTGGCGGCACCAACGTCAACTCGATGTTCGTTGGCTTTGCACCTTACGATTCACCCACGGTCGCCATCTCGGTGGCCTTGGAGGATTTCGACAAGCATGACGTCAAGGCCGCCAAGATCGCCGGTATCGTCCTGACCGCGGCGCTTGCCGCACAGGGAGCGTGATGCCCATGATCGAATCGGACACCCGAGGCGCGCCGCGGCCTAAGGGTTAGCGGCAACGCGTCACACGGCCCCAGCGGCCACATCGTAGGTACTACACACATCGTTGAGCGAATAGTTATGTTAGGAGCAGGAATGGAACAGAGGGTCCTCGGGGGAAGATACCTCCTCAAGGATAAGGTGGGAACAGGCGGCATGGCGACCGTCTACCGTGCACAGGACCAGGTTCTCGACCGCACGGTAGCCGTCAAGATCATGCTGCCGCAGTATGCTGGCGACGCGACCTTCGCCGCACGCTTTAAGCAGGAGGCCCAGGCAGCAGCCGGCCTCTCCTCCCCCTATATCGTGGGCGTCTACGATTGGGGCAAGGACGGCGACACCTATTACATCGTCATGGAGTACCTGCGCGGAACCGACCTTAAGAGCGGCATCAAGAGCCACGGCGCCCTCGACCCCAAGAAGGTCGCCCAGATCGGCTCGCAGATCAGCTCCGCGCTTTCGGTCGCCCACAAGCACGAGATCATCCACCGCGACATTAAGCCGCAGAACATCATGGTGCTGCCCGACGGCAACATCAAGGTGATGGACTTTGGCATCGCGCGCGCCAAGAACAGCCACCTCACGCAAGACAACAACGTGCTGGGAACCGCCCACTACGTCAGCCCCGAGCAGACCCGCGGTCAGGACCTCGGCCCCACCTCGGATATCTACTCGCTGGGCGTCGTGATGTACGAGTGCGCCACTGGCCGCGTTCCCTTTGACGGTGACGACGCTATCTCGGTCGCACTCAAGCAGGTCAACGAGCTGCCTATTCCGCCGAGCCAGATCAACTCCGGTGTCGACGCCGACCTTGAGCGCATCATCCTCAAGTGCATGGAGAAGGACCCCGCAAACCGCTTCCAGACCGCCGACGAGCTGCGTCAGGTGCTCAACAGCTACCTGTCGGGCCGTGCCGTCAACGTCTCGGAGCCCACGCGCATCATCGGTGCCCCCGGTGAGCTGGGCGCCACCAAGACTCGCGAGCTTTCCGATCAGACGCGCGCCATGGTGCGTCCCGTCTCGGGCGTGAGCGGCCAAAATACCGCCCGCAGCTCGGTTTCGGGCTCCACCGGCTCCTACGAGGTCGAAAAGCCCAAATCCAACAAGAACAAGATCATCGCCGCCGTGGTGGCAGCCGTTGCCGTCATCGGCATCGTGGTGGCCTTTGCCACAGGACTCTTTGGCGGCGAGCAGGTCACCGTGCCCGATGTGCTGGGCAAGGACCAGCAGACTGCCGTCGAGCTGATCAAGGAAGCCGGCCTCGAGGTCGGCACCATCGACCAAAGCTACAACGACGATGTCGACGAGGGCAAGGTCGCCGAGCAGACGCCCAACGGCAACACCAAGAAGGCCAAGGGCACCAAGGTGAACCTGGTAATCTCCAAGGGCCCCAAGCCCTCCGAAAAGGTTGAGGTTCCCAAACTTGTCGGCCTGACCAAGGACCAAGCAGAAGCCGCACTGGCAAGCGTTGGCCTGAAGGGCAACGCCTCCGAGGAGGCCAACGAGGCTGATGAGGGCCAGGTCTTTGAGCAGGGCACCGAAGCCGGTAAGGAAGTCGCGAAGGGCACGACCATCTCGTACAAGGTCTCGAGCGGCCCGGATACCACGTCCGTCCCCGACCTGACCGACATGACCGAGGCCCAGGCGCGCAACGCCCTCGATATGGCAGGCTTTGGCGTCGACGTGAGCTACCAGGAGAACGACTCGGTTACCGAGGGCACCGTGATCAGCTGGAACCCCAGCGGCAAGCAGAAGCCCGGCGCCACGATTACCGTCGTCATTGCCAAGAAGTCCGGCAAGGCCACCGTCCCGGGCAACCTGTACGGCAAGAGCATCTCCGCCGCCGTTACCGCGCTCAACAACGCCGGTTTCTATAACATCGGCTTCTGTGACCAGAACGGCAATCCCGTAAGCGGTAACGAGGATGCCACCGTTACGGGCGTCTCCCCCACCGGCAAGCAGTCCACCGACAGCACGATCACGCTGACGGTCGCACTTTCTGGCTCGGGTTCGGGCTCTGGCTCGGGCACGGGTGACGATTCCGGTACGACCAACTAGTCGCCACCCCACCGCTCATCACGGCTCTCGCCGCAAACATATTCGCTCACAGGCGCCCGCTTGCTCCCCCAGCAAGCGGGCGCTTTCTTTATCTGAAGCAGCGAATACTACGGCATGCCTTAAACCAAAAGAGCCCGGCACCGTAGCGGTACCGGGCTCGATATTCCTCTGGTGCCCCCGGGCGGATTCGAAAACTCCCCCCGTGGGGAAATTGGTGACGCGGGTGTCGACGGTCCGAATCCGCCGGCGGTCCCCACAAACCAGAAACGGCGCCGCTCTCGCGACGCCGTCATAATCTTCTGGTGCCCCCGGGCGGATTCGAACCGTCGACACCCGCTTTAGGAGATATGATTTAATGCTACCCCCTACCATTCATCAAGCATCATTGAACATCATATAACCGCAGATAAACATAGCAGTTTGTGTCTTTTGCATCCGGTAGCTGCGCCTACGCTTTTACAAACATATTACTAACAGCTTTAGCTAAACTGCACTCATTGAATTGTTGAAAACTATTCAAAGAAACGGAGTGCAAAGATGTCAGAACAGCCACTCATTAGCGGAAGAGGCACGTGTTGGAAAGACAAGAGATCACCTAACACCTATCGCTATTATTTTTCCCTTGGGGTCAAGGACCCTAAGACAGGGCGTTACAAACGATCCCCAACTTATACGGTTCGTTGCAAGACTAAAACAGAAGCTAAGGCTGCAATGCAGGCCAAGCTGGCTGAAATCAACTCCTCTGGCACGATCACTAAAACTAAAAAGCCCACTTTGCTTGCGTCCTACTGCTGGGCCTTTCATGAAAATAGGGACACCGAGCTTGCGCCAACGAGCTATGAAAGAGAAGCGTACGATTGCAGGCATATCGAAGACCTATTCGGTGCGTTTCAGACAATTGAGGGGCTAACTCCCGATCTAATCGAAGAAACATATGCCGAAGCTCGTCGTACGGGAAAATACAAACCATCAGAGCTTGTACGAATCAATGCGAAACTGCGTCAGATTCTGTCGAATGCAGTCGCAAAGAGAATAATTGACCGAAATCCCTGCGCTACCGTTCATGTTCGCAGACCACGCAACAAAAGAGAATCACTTACAATCGACCAAGTAGCTACCCTATGCACACATCTTCAACACATTGAACTCACCGCCGAAGCTGTTGGTACGCTAGTACTAGTGTATACGGGTATGCGAAAAGGCGAGATGCTGGGCCTCGAATGGCGCGATTGGGACCCTGCCAATAAAACCTTGAAAATTGACAGGCAGTACACCAACGATCATGAACTGAGGGCACCCAAGTCACAAGAAAGCCAACGCAAAATCCCCGTTGGAGAAACCTTGGCCGAACGTCTTCAATCATGGTCAGCCATACAAAAAGAGCTCCTGGCCTCTCTGGGGCTGTCCCAGACTGGCAGCACTCCCATCATTAGCGATATTGCTGTCGAGCAAGGGGTCCCTACGGTCTGTCACATGAAAAACTACATCTTCAACCATTGGTTTCGCGATTTCGCAGTTAGCTGCAATCTTGGAATCTATGAGCCGAACAATTCGACTGGCGGAAAACTATATAAGGGCATCTGCCCGCATCAGCTCAGGCATTGTGTAAGCACTTTTATGCTGGCGAACGGATCGGACGTTAGAAGCGTGCAAGGTATTCTTGGCCACGCGGACCCCAATATCACGCTCAAAACGTATACAAGCCTCGTTCAACAATCAGAAATAAAAGCAGTTAAAGGCTACGAAGACTTCATCAACGCCTATATACAGAGAAGCGAGAAATAGCATGTTTTTCATTCATCGTTTTTTTTCATAATATTACGGTACTATAATACCGTTTCCGCAGGTAGATGCTTTATTTGATTGACATCTAATGAGTTTTAATACATGCTAAAGCTGTCAGATGACTACGCATGTAGTCATAGAAACCGGCCCCCCAAGTGCTTATGAACCTGGTACGTCTTACAAGCACAGGGAGGGCCCTCATTGAAAGGATAGCTCATCATGGCTACTCCAAAGATTAGCACCCAGGCGTCCACACCGACTTTCCCTACTGGTGCCGCTCAGTGCGATCGGTTGCTCCGCGTTAACGATATCCGCGAAATCACTGGCTGGAGCGAGAACACTGCACGCAAATTCATGCGCGAGTCCGGCAAGCTCATCCAGGTCCATCGCTCTAATTACATGTTTGAAAGCTCATTCTACGAACTTTTCAAACAGCTTGAAGGTCGTACCGCCCACCTTGACTAGGCGGTAAACATGAGCGAGCTACCGTCAATTTCCGACAAATATCGCGATGATGTTAATGAGCAACGAGAGATTAGAAGGAAAATGGATAACGCGAATTTTATTTCGGTGCCCGACTGGGCGTGTTGTGCCACCACTGTCGCTGCCGAGCGCCTCATCCTCGGCCTAGTATGGAAGCTTGGAAATCCTTCCAAAAACAAACGAGCCATGGGCTTTTACGCAAAAAGCAAATGGATTGAGGAGCGCTACCACCTAAGTAAGAACACGATCTCCCGGGCCTATACCTCTTTGACGGATAAGGGGTTTATTCAAAAAGCGGGCGATGGCAGCTGGATGCTTAATTACGCCGCAGTCTACCCCGCCGCAATCGAAAACGGCTGGGAGCCCAAGAAATCTTAAGTCCATAGCCCGACTATCGAGGTCGTGAAGGTCGGTAATCGCCGGGCGTCTATAAGAGCATGCCGCGGATGTAAAATGAAACACGGTCGAATCGAAACAGTTCCCGGACAATTGGCGTCCGGCCAGACACTTCGATTCGACCCTTTTTCATGCCCGCATCTAAAACAATCCTATAATCATTCTCGACATCTTTAACGCCATCACTCCCCCGCCACCAACACGTCGTTGGTGCCATTTTCAACGAATCGATATGGCCGTCCATTCATGGTCTTTAAGGCACGTGATATCATGAAAACGTGCGGTATTTCTCCAATCGAAAACCTGCGTGAACGCATGACTTGAGACGCCTTTTTAGAACTCACCGATCGCAGGACGACTACAAATCAACAGCGGCCGCGTATTTGTTCCCAGCCGTACGGCGTGGCGGAGCCATGCCCATTGTTGATTGGAATGTCGCACGATGACAGACGAGAGAAAAATCAGGAAGATCTACGGTTACGGCATGAAGTCCGTCCTCGATGAGGCCGCCGAGCGAATCGAGGCGAGGTGGCGGGAGAAGCTGCTGCGCGAGACCGCCGACCTCAGGACCGAGAACGCACTGCTCATGGCCCAGGTGGATGAATTCAGCCGCAAGCTCGCCGAGGCGACGGATCGGAATGAAAAGATTGAGGCCGACTGCAATGAGCGGATTGCCTTTATAGAGGAGAAGTTCGAACTCGATACCGCGAACCTCGAACTCGAGAACAACGAGCTCCACGCCGCAAGCATCAGGTACCTCTCCCGTGCCAAGGAACTCGACAGGCAGGTTGTCCAACTCCATGCCGAGGCTGAGGCCATGGTCGATGAGATCGAGCGGCTGCGCGGCGAGCGTGACACTGCACTGAAAGCCCAAGCCGACACACTCCTGGCCCAGCGCGACCTGATGGCCGAGATCGCCGCCCTCAAGGACGATCGCGTCGAAAATGTTGGTGTAAGGGTGACGCCCTAGCGCCCGTTTAACGAA
>OLQS01000427.1_pt1 | contig 28416 bp, 18 predicted proteins | sample 1672291 | NCBI WGS metagenome assembly OLQS01 (sample SAMEA3136668, study PRJEB25190) | human gut metagenome | biome: human gut; feature: human-associated habitat; material: faeces | place: Austria | collected 2013
GTCTTTAACACAACAGCTGTTTGCGCTGATTTTCTTTTTCGTTACTTTTTTTGCGGTCTTCTTCTTTGTATATGTCAATGGCAGTGTTAATAACGCAATTAAAGAACAGATATTTAAATCGCTAGATGATACACAAAGTACTTTGATCAGTGCAAATGCAACGCTGGATGCGTACAGCAATGCCAGTAATATTGAAAATTATCCGGTCATGATCAAAAATGGCGATACTCCTATCTTGATTGCCCCGGCAGAAAAAAATATTGATACAAACAGTCGGGAATGGGAACAGATTCGCAATGATTTGCTTAAGGTCATGCGAGGAAATTTGGAAAAATATCATGGAATCTTTAAGAATGCCAGCAATGATCTGGATTCTTATTACAGTATTTTGCGCATCACAGATAAACAGTATTTGATTTCTAAAACCTATAGCGATAATATGGATAAGCTGGAAAATGTTTTAGTAAACAGTGTTGTCTATATCACGGTAATCGTCGTTGGTTTCTTCTTTATCGTATTAATGATGTGGGTCATTACGCTCATTCATCCATTGAATCAGATACGTAATTATATTGAACGTGTGAAACTGGGAAAAGATGCCGAGCTGCATGTAAATCGCAAGGATGAAATCGGGGAATTGGCGGATGCTCTGGTCAGCATGCGAGATGAGTTATTGCGTCAGGAAAAGACGAAGGAAGAAATGATTCACAATATATCACATGACTTAAAGACACCGATTGCGACGATTAAATCTTATGGAGAAAGTATCAAGGATGGTATTTATCCATACGATACCTTGGAGAAAAGTGTTGATGTTATCATTGAAAATGCGGATCGTTTAGAGGCAAAAGTACATTCCTTGTTGTTCATGAATCGTGTTGAATATCTGATTTCACAGGATTGTGAAGGTATTTCCAGCAATATGCAGGAAATCGTGGAAACAGTTGTGCAAAATACCAAATTCATAAAGCCGGAAATCACCATTCAGACAGATTTGGAAGAAGTGTGGTTTGATGGATTGGCCGAACCTTGGCGCGTTGCCGTGGAAAATATTTTAGAAAATGCATTGCGTTATGCGAAAACGACCATCGACATTCACTTGAGTGAAGAAGAAGGTTTGACGATTGCCAATGATGGTCCATGTATGGATGAAGATCGTATCAAAGTACTCTTTAAACCATATGAAAAAGGGCAAGGCGGTAAGTTTGGCTTAGGATTAAGTATCGTATCCAAAGTCGTTAACGCGAATCATTATGAGGTATGTGGAGAAAATACAGCCGATGGTGTTATTTTCCGTATTAATAAACCCAAAACAGAAACTAAAAAAGGACGATAATTATTTGTTTGTGTGAAAATAAACTCTGTGAACACGATATGTTCATAGAGTTTTTTTCGTATGGATAAGAAAATATTGTCTAAACATGTTCCTTTTTTCATATACTGAAACGAATGGAGGATGTGTATGTGCAGGATTCATAATTGTAAGTTAAATGTCACCGTAAAAGGAGAAGGGCAGGGCATTCTCCTCTTACATGGATGGGGCCAAAATGCCTATATGATGAAATTTCTCCAAGATCATTTATGTGAGCACTATAAAGTTGTCAATTTAGACTTACCGGGGTTTGGTGAAAGTGAAGAACCCGATCATGCTTGGGACCTCAAGGAATATGCGAGTGCCATGCATGAGCTATGTGATTACTATGAAATAAATCAACCGATCATTATTGCCCATTCCTTTGGCGCCCGCATCGCATTTCATTATGCATTGCAATATCCGCTTCAGGCAATGATCTTAACCGGAGCTGCCGGCATACGTAAAAAACATGGGATTTCTTATTATATCCGTGTGTATAGTTATAAGTTCATGAAAAAATGGCATCGTCAGATACAAATGGGCAGTGTTGATTATCAACAGGCTAGTGATATCATGCGCAGTGTGCTGGTAAAAAGTGTGAATGATGATATTACACCGGAATTAGCGAAGATAAAAGTTGAAACGCTTTTAGTATGGGGGGAACAAGATGAACAAACGCCTTTATGGATGGGAAAAATGATGGAAACATTGATGCCGCATGCGACCCTTGTGACATTAGCCAAAGATGATCACTTTGCATACTTTCATCAAAGTCTTCGCTTTAAGGCTATTGTGGATGCTTTTCTGGAGGGCATCTCATGAAAACCTTCATGCTATGTAGTTATCTGTTTTTTGTGCTTGTGCCCTTGAAAAAAAGTCTGCATATGTTCCAGCAAAATCGCTATCGCAATGATCGCTATCTGCCATGGCTGAAACAACAGTTATATGTGCTGCGCAAACATTTGGTGAAGACAGTATTGTTGCTTTTTTTGATATATGGTTTATTTTTTGTTTCAAACGATCAATTTCCCCAGCTGTTATTAAGCATGTTGCTATTGATATATGGTTACTTGATGTGGCGCAAAGAAGAACAAAGTGAATATCGCAAGCCGTTGGTATTTACGCCAAGAGCAAAACGGTTATATGGGATGCAACTTTTCCTGATGTTTGTGATTTTATGGGTATTGCAACAGTATGGCAATATCTTTTGGCAGATTTTCTTTACGCCATACCTCTACTTTTTGCCATGGGTGCTTATTCTTGTATCGGCATGTATCATGTTACCTATCGAGCGCTTTATCCAACAGTCTTATATGCAGAAAGCAGCGAAAAAACTGCGGGATCATGAAAATCTTTGTATCATAGGTATTACAGGAAGTTATGGGAAAACAAGTGTGAAAAATGTATTGTACCAGCTGATGAAAGAAGATTGGTATGCCTTGGCGACTCCACAGTCCTATAATAATCGCATGGGAATTACAAAGACCATCTTGGAATATCTACAGCCACTGCATGAGCTGTTTCTATGCGAAATGGGAGCCGATCATGTTCATGAGATTGAAGAGCTGATGAAGTTTGTCAGACCCCAATATGGTATTGTAACAGCCGTTGGCCAACAGCATTTGGCTACGTTTCATAGTATGGAAAACATTTTGCATGAAAAAATGCAGATGATTGAGCAATTAGGCAGACAGGGAATAGGATTTTTAAATGCGGATAATGAATGGATACGTTCTTATCCATTACGTGTTCATTGCCGTGTCATCTGGTTTGGTAAGGATATGTTAGCAGATTATCGGTATGGAAATGTTTCTTATGATGAAGAAGGCAGCCGTTTTACCATTACGCATAAGGCCGTTGCTCATGTTTTTCATACCCGTTTGTTAGGGGAACATAATCTGATGAATATCACTTGTGGGGTTGCGGTAGCACATCAATTAGGAATGTCCTGGGATGCTTTGGGTAAGCAATGTGAACAGCTGCCTTATGTAACCCATCGTTTAGAAAAGAAACAGATGGCGGATTATACACTGCTTGATGATGCATATAATGCCAATCCCAAGGGGGCTCGTTATGCGTTGGATGTGTTAAGAGAAATGCCCCAACAGCGTATCATCATTACCCCCGGTCTGATTGACTTGGGGTATGCACAGGATAAAGAAAATGAACTGCTGGGAGCTTATATGGCTGCATGTGTAGATGATGTTATATTGGTAGGCCCAACACAGACCGAAAAAATAAAAAAAGGCTTAATCGCTAAGAAGTTTCCGATAGAAAGATTGCATGTCGTAACGAATATTCAAGAAGCCTTTGCCTGTTTACAACAGATTAAAGAAAAGGACGCCTATGTTTTATTAGAAAATGATTTGCCGGACGCTTTTAACCACTAAGCGGATTGCGTAACGCCTATCCTGCTATTGCATAGACTGAAATATGCGAATAGGAAAGGGATGGATGTTATGAAATTAAGTGTTGCCATAGCTTTTGGCGGTGTTTCCGTTGAGCATGAGATCAGTATCCTTTCAGCAATGCAGGCAATTGCGGCTTTTCCAGATGCTTATGAAATCGTACCTTTATATATTGCCAAGGATGGAAGAATGTATAGTGATGCCTCATTTCAAAAAACGGAGGTATTTCAAGATTTAACAAAGGTTACGCAGGAAAATTATGAAGTTCAGCTTGTACGTGAACATCAACGGGTGTTGATGCAATGGAAAAAACATCACTTTTGGAAAACATCTCGCGTAATTGACTTTGTACTGCCGATTTTACATGGGACAAACGGAGAGGATGGAAGCTTTCAAGGCTTTTTAAAGACCTTGCATGTACCGTTTGCGCAGTGTGGTGTATTATCCGGTGCTTTAGGACAAGATAAAGTAGCTATGAAAATGATCCTGCAAGATCAAGGGTTACCTTTAGTACCATGGTTTTATTGGTGGAAACAAGAGCCATTAGAGGAAGCATTCTTTGCGAAAGCACAGCGCCTTGGCTATCCGATGATCATAAAACCAAGCAATCTTGGCAGTAGTATTGGGATTGCGGTAGTACAAAATGCGCAGGAATTAAAGAAAGCGATGGAAGAGGGATTTCAATATGATGATAAGATCGTCATTGAAAAGGTGATCACCCCATTAAGAGAAATAAACGCATCTGTGTTAGGGGATATGGAAGATGCCAAATGCAGTGTCCTAGAAGAAGTTGTAAAACAGGATACAATTTTATCCTTTCAGGACAAATATGAAGGACATGCGAAAAGTAAAGGAATGGCTGGTACCAATCGTCGCGTACCGGCTTCCTTAGAAAAAGAAGAAGCGCAAGAAATCACGTCCTATGCATTGGCAAGCTTTCAAGCGCTGCAGGCGGAAGGGGTTGTCCGTATTGACTTTTTGATGAATGCGGATACGAAAGATATTTATGTCAATGAGATTAATTCTATTCCGGGTTCTTTAGCGTATTATTTATGGGAAGCCAGTGGTCTGACTTTTACAAAACTGTTAGAGGAACTGATCCAGTTAGGCATGAAACGTTGGCGTAGAGAAGAAAAGCGCATTGTGAGCTTTGATACAAATGTATTACAATTGCAGGCAAAAGGGGGCAGTAAACAATTGTAAAAAAAACAGATGGTGTTTTACCATCTGTACATAGGTTAGTGAACGGTTTTTCGATATTCATTCGGCGTCATGCCGGTTTCTTTCTTAAATACTTGTGAGAAATAGGATTGGGAAGAAAACCCGCTTGATTCGGAAATTTGGGAAATGGAATAATTGGTTGTCGATAAAAGCTCTTTCGCCTCTTTGATTCGCAATTGTATCAAATAGTTGATGGGAGAGATTCCTTTGTATTGTTTAAAAGCATGTACGAGATAAAACTTGTTCATAAAGGCTTTTTCACTTAGTAATTCGAGGGATATTTCTTCACGGAAATGATTGTTGATGTATTGTTCCACAAAGCGGCATTCTTTGGCCACTTTTTTTGCAGGCGCAATCAACAAATTTGCTTTCGTACGACGAACCATATTAATAATTAGTACTTCTAATAAGTTTTGACAGACAACTTCAAAGTTGTTGTCTTTTTCTTCCATCTCTTGTAATAAGGTCTTCAAATAAAACAGGATTTCATGCTTAAATTCATAATAGTTATGTACACTATAATCTTTTTCTTCTTCCTCTTCATCTTCTTGTTCAGAAAAGCTGGTGAACTGCAATCCTTCAATTCCCAATACGATGTATTCTAATGGGGAATCACCACGACTCATCTCAGTATGTACGACGTTTGGGTTGACAATGATCATGTCATCTTCACATACATCGAACACATTATCATTGACAAGAAAGCTTCCTTTGCCGCGGATTACATAAAATAGTTCGGTGCAATGATGCGCATGTGGCGTACTGTGCCAGTCCCCTTCATAGCGTGATGTAGAAATATACAAAAGACGATAAGACATTTTATCTAAACGAGGCACATCTTCCATCTGATAACGCTGAATACTCATGATCTGTCCTCCCTTTTTTACCATTATATAGAAAAAAATCATAGTTGACAAGATATTGTTAAAAAAACAAACTTGCCAATATATCTAAAAAAATCAAAATGAAGAGGAAAAAGCTCGATAAATCGATTCTTTTTTTAGAAATCTTGTTACAAAAATGGAGAAAATGAAGGATTAGGTCATTTGACAAGACTATAGGGAATACATACAATGTTGTCAGATAACACAAGGAGGACGTTTATGAAAACGAACAAAGGCCGTGTAACCGTGCCGACCGATGTAGATGTAATTGAAGACACCCTGCGCATCATTGATTTATGGGGCGCAGACGCCATTCGCGATTGCGATGGTACCAACATGCCAAAGGAATTGAGTGACTTGGATGTGAAACAGTATGCGACTTATTATACGACCCGCAAAGATAATGCATGGGCCACAGCACATCCGGAAGAAATCCAGCAGATGTATCTGATGAGTGATTTCATGACAGCATCCACTTCAACTCTACGCATTCCATTAATGAAACATTATTACGAAAAACAATTAAAAGTTAATACGATTGATGACATCAGTCGCTGGTGGGAAGTAATTGATCGTACAAGTGGTGACATCATTCCTTATGGACAATGGCTGTATGAGGAAGAATGTGGTGAGGTCGTCATTCAAGAGGCAATTCCTTTTCATGCTTATACCGTAAGCTTTCTGGCTTTTGTAATATGGGATCCAGTACATATGTATAATGCGATAACCAATGATTGGAAAGATGAGGAGCATCAGATGACCTATGATGTTCGTCAGCCGAAAACGCAAGCGTATGTCTTAGCAAAATTACGTTCATGGTGTAAGGAACATCCGGAAGTCGATGTGATTCGTTATACAACGTTTTTCCATCAGTTTACCCTGATGTTTAATGAAGAAGCAAAAGAGAAATTTGTGGATTGGTTTGGTTATAGTGCCAGTGTATCCCCATATATTTTGGAACAATTTGAAAAGGAAGTCGGATACAAATTCCGTCCGGAATATATCATTTCGCAAGGCTACCATAATTCAACCTTCTGCGTACCTACGAAAGAATATAAAGACTTTATGAACTTCCAGATGCGTGAGGTTGCCGAACTGGTAAAACAATTTGTCGATATTACGCATGAAGAAGGAAAAGAGGCCATGATGTTTTTGGGCGATCATTGGATTGGTACAGAACCATTTGGACCATATTTCAAGGACTTAGGAATTGATGCTGTTGTTGGTTCTGTTGGCAATGGTACGACCTTACGTTTGATATCGGATATTCCTGGTGTGAAGTATACCGAAGGAAGATTTTTACCATATTTCTTCCCGGATGTCTTCTGTGAAGGCGGCGATCCTATTCAGGAAGCTAAGGTCAATTGGGTAACCGCAAGACGTGCTATTTTACGTTCTCCATTGGATCGTATTGGTTATGGCGGTTATTTGAAACTGGCTTTGCAGTTCCCTGATTTTGTGGAGTATATCACACATGTTTGTGATGAATTCCGTGAGTTATATGATCATGTACATGGGGCAAAGCCTTATTGTATGCCATTTAAAGTGACGATATTAAATGCATGGGGAAAGGTGCGCAGCTGGGGTACCCATATGGTGGCGCATGCATTATGGTATAAAGAGATTTATTCTTATTCCGGTGTATTAGAGGCTTTAAGCGGTATGCCATTTGATGTTTCATTCATCAGCTTTGATGATATTCTAGAGGATCCGCATGTTTTAGATGATGCCGGTGTTATTATCAATGCCGGAGACGCTTATACTGCCTATAGTGGTGGCGAGTATTGGGCTGACCCACGTATCATCGAAGCAATGCGTCGCTTTGTATACAACGGTGGCGGCTTTATCGGTGTTGGAGAGCCAACAGCTTATCAGCGCAATGGTCATTTCTTCCAACTCTATGATGTCTTAGGCGTCGATAAAGAATTAGGATTCTCTTTGTCTACGGATAAATACAACTGGGAAGAGAAAGAGCATTTCTTAACGGAGAACTTTGCTGAGACGATCGATTTTGGTGAAGAAGTAAAAAATATATATGCATTAAATGGAACCACGGTTTTAAAAGATGACCGTCATAATATCATGTTTGCGGCCAATACGTATGGAAAGGGACGCAGTGTTTATTTGCGCGGATTGCCATTCAGCTTTGAAAATGCTCGATTGTTATATCGCTGTTTATTTTATGCGGCTGGCAAAGAGGATGAAATCAAGACATGGTACAGTGAAAATCCTAATGTGGAGGTCAATGTATATCCAAATACCCAAAGCTATTGTGTCGTGAATAACACATATGAAGAACAGACGACTACGGTATATACAGATAGGGAAAGTTATGCTCTTACCCTAGCGGCCACGGAAATTCGTTGGTTTTCGATAAAATGATGATAAAAAAGAGGGAGTGAAGATAAGTCACTCCCTCATTTTTTAATACTTTTGTTGTAAGATGGTTTTGGCACATTTACCGGAAAATAGACGAGAACCATCGCTATATCCTTCTTCTCGATCTTTTAATTCAGCGATTAAATATTTACGCAGTTGCTCAATGCGTTGCTGGTATTGTACATCATGAAGAGCATCGTGTGTTTCATTTGGGTCATTGGCGAGATGGAAATATTGTTCCCTGCCAGTTTCACTATACCAGATATATTTGTCTGTTGGCGTTACGATATAGTGGTTACTGAATCCCGAATGAAAACTGTGTTCGCCATGCAAATAAGAGCGTTTGATTTCTGTATCATGCAAAATCGTATCATACAAGGAAAGACCATCCACCGTTTCAGGAATCGGCAAGTCACACAAAGCTAACAGAGTTGGCATGATGTCGCGTAATTCACAGATACCCTGTATGCGTTTAGGAAGAAGATCCGCAATGTTTTTACCGATATGCATAAGGAAGGGAATATGGGTACTGCCTTCATAAGGGAAAACCTTACGCCATAGGCTATGATCAAACAGCATTTCACCATGATCACTGACAAAGAGGATGATGGTATCCTCATACATTCCTTCTTCACGAAGGGCACTGAGAATACGTCCAATCTGATGATCTACATGCGTGATGGAAGCATAATATCCAGCCATAGCATCATGACGCATAGCTGCATCATTACAACCATAGATGGAATCACTTGTAAAGCCATATTGCTTTGTCATCGCTTCATTATCCCAATCACCTTGTGCAGGTTCGCGCAGTTGCTTATCCTTATACATCGCATAGTAAGCAGGAGGAGGATCTAATGGCTGATGCGGACGAACAAAACTACTCATGAGAAAAAACGGCTTACTGCGATCTCTTGTCTTTAAAAAACGAATACTGTTATCAGCACACCAATTGGTAGGATGCAATCGTTCTTCATAGATCCATGGATGAGTGACCCAGGAATTACACTCAGCACCGCTGGCATTGACATCCGCATGACGATCTAAACTGTTTTGTAAGTCAAACAGATAATCATCACAGACCTCTTGATGCATCCAATGTGGTATATCATTGCCTCGATAACATCCCAAATACCCATCATGCAGCTTCAATCCTTGAAAGCCACATAATAACCGCGGCGGATGAACATGCATTTTGCCGATACATTGCGTTTGATAGCCGGCATTGCTAAACTCTTCTGCCAAATAATGCTCATATTCCCAAGGAATATTATCCTCATAGCCGACACGCCGGTGTGCTCTTTGACTTCGCCCTGTTAACAAAGCAGCGCGAGCGGGAATACAGCTGGGGCAAGCAGAATAGGCCTGTTCAAATAAGACACCATCATTTGCTAAAGAATCTAAATAAGGTGTTTTTACATCCGGATGATGTGCAATGGATAGGCAGTCGCCGCGGAACTGATCACACATCAATAAGAGGACATTTGCTTTTTTCATAGAAAACTCCTTTACTTTTTATATGGAGATACGCTACGCTATAAACAGATACTTTGCTTTGCGTAAGCTACAACATCTTCATTATAAGAAAAAACAGACGGTTTGTAAAATGATGCCGAAAAAGATGTCAAGATACTCATAAAAAAGACCATCTTATATAATAAATATATTTCATTCTACCAAATGATGTAATAAAATAATACGCATGAAAAAGAAAAGATCAGGGAAGGAAGGTTCTATATGAAACAGCTTAGTGTATTAATCAAACCGGCAGGTGCGGCCTGCAATATGGCTTGTGGATACTGTTTTTACCATGATGTCGCAAATCATCGCAAAGATTTTGCAGGTGTTATGACATATGAGGTGATGGAACTGGTCATTGCACGCGCTTTTGCATGTGTAGATGATGAGGGAAGTATTCATTTTGCGTTTCAAGGTGGAGAACCTACCTTAGCTGGATTGCCTTTTTTTATCTCTTTTATCAAACGGGTGAATGAAAAACAACATAAACAGCAAATACGTTACAGCCTGCAGACAAATGGCTTGTTGCTGGATGAAGCCTGGGCCCTTTTCTTAAAACAGCATGATGTTTTAACAGGAATATCACTTGATGGCTATGAATCATTGCATGAGCATATGCGAAAAGATGCGCAAGGGGAAAAGACGTATTGGCGTGTACTGCGTGCGTATGAATTATTACAAAGGCATGGTGTGAAAGTGAATATCTTAAGTGTGGTGCATGAGGAAAGTGTGGCGCATGTTAAGGCCCTGTATCATTTTTTTATCCAGCATAAGATGGAATATGTGCAATTGATTCCCTGTTTACCGGATTTGACAAATAAACATCGTTATTTATCGGCACAGGGATTTGCTCGCTTTTACATCGAGATGTTTCACTTATGGCATCAAGGCATTTCAAAGGGGCATCCCTTACATATCGGCTTATTTGATGATCTGTATCTCATGTGCATGGATTCTTTACCCTTAACTTGTGGGCGGCTGGGACGCTGTGCATTTCAGTATGTCATAGAAACAGATGGTACCATCTATCCATGTGATTTTTATGCATTGCCACAATTTGCCTGCGGAACGCTTGCTACTCACTCCCTGACGTCAGCAAGACAATGTGAGAGGGCAGAGCAATTCTTAAAACAAGAACTTCCTAAACAATGTCAAACGTGCTCCTATCTTAATTTTTGTCGTGGAGGATGCAAGCGCAAACGCGATATTTATTTAGAGGAAACGATTGGATATTGTGGGTATCGGGAATTTTTAGTACATGTATTACCAATTGTCTTAGCTGATATTTCATATGAAATAGAATGTAAGTGAATGAAAGGGAAGAAATATTGTTTCTATTATCAAAAAAGCAATAAATATAAAAAACAGAACAATATAGGGATTGTATAAAACGCTTTCATTATGTAATATTTAGGTATGGAAAACAAATCCAAATGAAGGAGGAACAGTTTTATGAAGAAAATGGTAGCATTAGCTTGTGCCGGCCTGATGGTTGCAAGCGTTGTTACAGGATGCGGCAGCAAGAAAGATGACGCTGACAAATCCGGCGGAGAAAAAAGAGTTCTGAAATTTGACTCATTCTCTGGTGGTAACGGAGAGGAAGTATGGAAGGATCTGGAAGCAGCATTTGAAAAGAAATACCCAGAAGTAGACGTTCAGATGCGCTTTGAAAAAGACTTACCAGCAGTTTTGAATAAAGAAAACGCTACAGGTACTTACTCTGATTTGGTTTACTACAACGTAGGACAGAAATCAGGATTCACAGAAAGCCAGCTGAACAGCGGCGAAGTTATGGATATCTCTGATGTATTCGCAAACGCAAAAGATGTTGATCAAGCATTTGCTGATAGTTCCGTATCTAAATATTTAGGTGATGGAAAGAACTATTTAGCACCAATCATGTATACTCCAGGTGCATTCTTCTACAATGCTGAATTGATCGGTGAAGGTAAGAAATATGCATTACCATCTACTTGGGATGAAATGTTTGCTTTAGGTGATCAGCTGAAGAAAGAAAAGGGACCAGCATTGTTCACATATCCAGTAAAAGGTTACTTCGATAACACATTGATCGGTATGTACAAACAATTAGGTATCCTAGATAAAGCATTATCTTATGATGATTCTACTTGGACTTCAAAAGAAGGTACAAAGATTCTTGAAACAGTTGGTAAATTAGTTGCTAAAGAAAACGGTTATCTGTTTAAAGATACGGTAGCTAACGCTAACGCAAAAGATGGCTTTACAAACAACCAGCAGGCTGTTATTGATGGTAAAGCATTGTTCATGCCTAATGGTTATTGGGTAAAGAATGAAATGAGCAAAACAACTCCAGAAAAAGGATTCAAATGGGGCGTTATGGCTCTGCCAGCATTCGAAAAAGATGGTAAACGTGCAATTGCATCCTTTACAGAACAGGCTTGGATTCCTAAGCAGGCTAAAAATTCAGCTGATGCTAAGAAATTCTTGGAATTCATCTACTCTGAAGAAGGCGCTGAAATTATGTTGAAACATGATATCGTTGCTCCTGTTAAGGGTATCACTGACAAGATTGACAAGAACTCTGACTTAGGTAAAGCATTCGCTACTTATAGTGAAAAGAACGTGGAAACTATCGTTGGTGCATCTTATGCAGCATACGACAAAAAAGCACTTCCTAAACTGGACTTCAACGCATCTTTATATGGACCAATTGATGACATCGCAACTGGCAAGAAAGATGTAGCCACTTGGAAATCTGAACTGATTAAACTGTGGAAAGAACTGAAAGCTAACCCAGTTAAATAAGTAAAAAAGTTGGTAATAATTAAGCGATGAGCCATCCAGTTCATCGCTTTTTAAAAAGATTGGAGGTTTCTATATGAACAAAAAGAAGGCCCAGCGTACATTTATCTTCGGATGTCTGGCGCCCGCAGTAATATTGGCTATCCTCTTTATTGCTGTACCAACGATTACCGTCTTTAAAGAATCCTTCTTTGATAAGACAGATTTGATTCATGACGGTGCATTTGTCGCTTTAGACAACTTTAAAGTATTATTCTCTGATGAAAGATTTATCGAATCTATGCAGAATATTATTTTAACTATTACGCTTGTAACACTCGTTACTTTAATACTAGCTATCTTATTCGCAACCCTGCTGACAAGAGAGGAATTCAGAGGAAAGAACTTCTTCCGTGTCATCTTCTATATTCCTAATATTTTAAGTATCGTTGTTATTGCCGGTATCTTCGCGGCTATTTATCAGCCATCCAATGGTATCTTGAATTCCTTCTTGGAAATGATTGGTTTGAGTGGCTTGACAAGAGCTTGGATGGGGGATCCGGATATTGTAAATTACTCTATTATCGTAGCATTGATCTGGCAGGCAATTGGTTACTATATGGTTATGTACATGGCGAGCATGTCATCCATTCCGGAAAACCTGTATGAAGCAGCTTCTTTGGAAGGTGCCGGTAAGATCAAACAGTTCTTTATGATTACCTTACCGCTTATCTGGAATAATATACGAACAACACTTACATTCTTCGTTATTTCTACGATCAACTTAAGCTTCATGTTTGTCCAGATTAATACGGAAGGTTCCCTAGGCACAGAAGTACCATTGAACTATATGTATAATAAAGCATTTGCCGGCAACTACAGCTATGGTATGGCTGCTGGTGTATGTATCTTCCTGTTCTCATTTGCCTTATCGGGCATTTTGAACAATATTACAAAACGTGACGTATTAGAGTTCTAGGAGGTAAACAAAATGAAAGAAAAAAAGAAATTTTCGCTATATAAAGTGTTTGTTTACGTCGCTCTAATCGCGTTAGCAATCACTATTATCGTACCAATCGTGTGGGTCTTCATGGCCAGTGTAAAGAGTCAGTCTGATTTAGTTCAGCGCAGTCCTTGGAGCTTACCTACACAGGTACTATGGTCAAACTTTGCGACTGCATTTCAAAAAGCACGCATGGGTGACTACCTGGTGAATTCCGTCATTGTAACGGCGATGAGTATATTCTTCCTATTGATCGTTGCACTGCCTGCATCTTATGTATTGGCACGGTTCCGTTTCAAAGGAAAGAAATTCTTTAATGCATTATTTATGGCAGGACTTTTCATTAATACGAACTATATTGTATTACCGATTTATGTTATGCTGTTCCATTGGGAAATTGCATTACAGGTACAGGATGTGTTCTTAAACAATAAAATCATGCTGTCACTGATATATGCGGCAACGTCGCTGCCATTTACGATCTATTTGCTCAGCGGCTACTTCCAAACTTTGCCGAAAGCTTATGAAGAGGCGGCTTTGATTGATGGCTGCGGATACTTTAAGACAATGACTAAGATTATGATACCGATGGCCAGACCTAGTATCATTACGGTTATCTTATTCCAATTCTTAGCATTCTGGAATGAATATATCATGGCCTTTACATTAATGGAAAAAGACAACTCAACTTTGGGAGTCGGTTTGAAATTCTTGATGGCAGATCAGCGAGCGGCTGCAGACTTTGGTGTTATGTATGCCGGCTTGGTAATCGTCATGGTTCCGACACTGATTTTGTACATCTTAGTACAGAAGAAACTGACCGAGGGCATGAGCCTTGGCGGTTTGAAAGATTAGGAGACGATTATGGGAAAAACGACTGGAAGAGTGACATTACCTGGAGAATCTAATTTCCTTGAAGAAAGTAAAGACCTGCTGAAACGCTGGGGTGCCGATGCCATTCGTGACAGTGACGGCACTAAGCTGGATGAAGGAATCAAATCGTTAGATGCCAAAATTTATACGACTTATTTTGTTGCCAGAGGACATAATGAATTTGCTCAGCAGCATATGGAGGAATGTCAGCAGATTTATCTGATGAGTCCTTATACACTAGCCGATAAAGAAGAAATTACGATTGCCTTTGCGGCTGAATATTTTGATCAGCAGGTAACACCGGATTATGACCATGATCCAAAGGAATGGTGGGAAGTTATTGATCGTACAACACAAGAAGTTGTTGATGTGAAGGATTGGGATATAAATACAAAAGACCATACGCTTACGATACATCATGCTAAGAAGTTCCATGAATATACCGTTTCTTTTCTGGCTTATATCTTATGGGATCCAACACAGATGTACAATCACATCACCAATGACTGGGGTGATAAACCTCATGAAATTCCCTTTGATGTACGAAAACCTTTCTCTCGCGCATATGTCGTACAATATTTAAAAGACTGGTTGGCTGATGAAGAGAATAAACGCTGTGATGTCGTACGATTTACAACGTTCTTCTATCACTTTACGTTAATCTTCAATAAGCTGGCAAAAGAAAAATTTGTGGATTGGTGTGGATATGGCGCTAGTGTTTCTACTGAGGCAATTTTAGCCTTCGAGAAAGCCTATGGCTATCGCTTACGCCCAGAAGTATTTGTAGATAATGGATACTACAACTCAACTTTCTGTGTACCAACCAAAGAATATTTGGAATACATTGATTTCCAACAGCGCTTTGTTGCGGAAACGGCAAAAGAATTGGTACAGTTGGTTCATGATGCTGGCAAAGAAGCTATGATGTTTTTGGGAGATAACTGGATTGGTACGGAGCCTTATGGCAAATACTTTCCGGAAATCGGCTTAGATGCTGTTGTCGGAAGTGTTGGCGGAGGTGCTACCTTGCGCTTGATTTCCGATATTCCCGGAGTGAAATACCATGAAGGACGATTCCTTCCATATTTCTTCCCGGATACCTTCTATGAAGGAAATGATCCGACGATTGAGGCAATTGATAACTGGTTAAGTGCACGTCGTGCGATTATGCGTAAACCAATTGATCGTATCGGCTATGGCGGATATCCTAGCTTAGCTTACAAATTTCCAAAGTTTGTAGACTATATTGAAAAAGTTTGTGATGAATTCCGTGAAATCTATGATCGTGTACATGGTCAAACACCATATTGCGGATTAAAGGTAGCAATCTTAAACAGCTGGGGTGCTTTACGCAGCTGGCATGCATATATGGTTGCCCATGGCTTGTATTGCAAACAAATTTACTCATACAATGGTATGCTGGAATCGCTTAGTGGTGCCAGCGTAGATGTTGTCTTCCTCAGCTTCGATGAGGTGTTGGAACATGGTATCCCAGAAGATATTGATGTTATCATCAATGCAGGGGATGCCCACACCGCATTCTCCGGCGGAGATGTTTGGAAGAATGAAAAATTAATCTCCATGATGCGTGAATGGATCTATAATGGCGGTGGATTTGTCGGTATTGGTGAACCAGCAGCAGTTGAAAACGGCGGAAGATTCTTCCAGCTGGCGGATGCTTTAGGTGTCGATAAAGAATTAGGTTTCACACTACACACGGATAAATATTTCCACACCCCATTAGCAAGTCACTTCATTACGGAAGATGTAGTGGAAGAATTGGACTTTGGTGAAGGTATGAGAAACATTTATGCGCTGAATGAAAATACCGAGATTATTTCCTACAGCAACGGCGAAGTACACTTAGGTGCACATACTTATGGAAAAGGAAGAGGCGTTTATATTGCCGGTCTTCCATACAGCACGCAGAATACACGCGTACTGCTGCGTTCTCTCTATTATGCGGCACATAAAGAAGAAGAATTTAAAAAATGGTATGCGGATAACCTCTATTGTGAAGTTCATGCATACCCGGATAACAACATGTATGCAATTCTAAATAATACCAATCAAGAACAAAAAACAAATGTGTATGATGGAGAAGGCAATCATGTCGCAGTAACACTCGCCCCTGGTGAAATAAGATGGATGGTGATAAATGATGGAAAATAATGCAGTGAAAAATATAATCATGGCAATCTTGTTCTTCGTGTTTCTTGGACTGATCATTGTCGGACAGAAAACCGTCAGTGTGGCAAATCTAGGCATGGAATTCATCGGCCTTGCGGGATTGCTCGTTCTGCTGTATTTATACAACAGAAAATACAAATAACAGGAGGTAATAAGAATGGCTGAATTATCATTAAGACATATTGATAAGATATATGACAATAATGTCCAGGCAGTATTTGACTTCAACCTGGAGATTAAAGACAAAGAGTTTATCGTCTTTGTAGGACCATCCGGCTGCGGTAAATCAACAACATTGCGTATGATTGCCGGGTTGGAAGACATCAGTGCCGGAGAATTTTACATTGATGGCAAATTGATGAATGACGTGGAACCAAAGGATAGAGATATTGCGATGGTTTTCCAGTCTTATGCATTGTATCCACACATGAGTGTTTACGATAATATGGCATTTGGCTTAAAGCTGAAAAAAGTGCCAAAAGAAGAAATCGACAAACGTGTGCATGAGGCTGCACGTGTTCTGGAAATTGAAGAATATTTGGATCGTAAGCCCAAAGCTTTATCAGGCGGACAGCGTCAGCGTGTTGCTTTAGGACGTGCGATTGTACGTAATGCGAAAGTATTCTTGATGGATGAGCCACTGTCAAACCTGGATGCAAAGCTACGTGTACAGATGCGTAGTGAAATTATCAAATTGCATGAGCGTATCAATGCGACAACGATTTATGTAACTCATGATCAGACCGAAGCTATGACGATGGCTGACCGTATTGTTGTTATGAAGAAAGGGTATATTCAACAAATCGGAAGTCCTAAGGAAATCTATAATAATCCTGCCAATATGTTCGTTGCCGGATTCCTGGGAGCACCTGCCACAAACTTCTTAACCGGGATTTGCAAAGGACACAGCTTTATCTGTAATGATCATGAAATCAAACTGCCGGAAATGTTCCATGAAGCATTGAAGCCATATGATGGCAAAGAAATTGTGATGGGTATTCGTCCAGAAGATTTGCATGGTGAAGGTATCGTTGCCGATACGTATCCAACGGCACATTTCCAATTTGATGTAGATGTCAGCGAATTGCTAGGTCATGAATTCATCCTGCATGGCAAATGGGGCAAGCAACGTTTAGAAGCAAAGGTTGCGGCACGTATGGAAGCCCGTGCACATGAAACGATTGAACTTGCTATGGATTTAAGTAAGGTACATTTCTTCGATCAAGAAACAGAATTAACGATTGTATAATAAGAATTCCCCCATCTTTCCATAAGGAAAGGTGTTGCTGAAGAGGCAGATATGGATAAATAGCATGTCCCCTCCTCTAATATATAGCCTCTTCAGCTATAGGAAGAGTCGATCTGACATCAGGAAGGAATTGCAGATTGACAAAAAATCCCGTGATAAGCGGGATTTTTTATGTGAAATGTTTCTATAATATCTTATAAGCATGATGTTACCAATTCAATAGCTAGGAATAAAAGGACCAGATAAGATCAATGGATATGTAAGTAATTGTAGAAGCGTTAAAAATTTGCAAACACAACTGTTTTAAGCAAGCTTTTTTAAATATCCTACGTCATCAGAAAGTGAGATACTACTGTTTATTTCGTTTGGCATACTTGTAATTGCAGTTGGGTGATATATTCTTCTTTTTGGCGTGTCTCATGCACATCAATGACAAAAAACTCCATGGCTTCTGATACGATCGTATAGTGATGCTGTTGACAATATTCGATCATCATTTTCAAATGTTGATAATCAGGATCACGCGGTCCTTGGTAATAAAGATTGAGATAAAGACCCTCAGGCAATGTGAATTCATAATCTGTTAAAGTGTCTTCCATGATAAAAACAGAGGAAGGATGAATATGGTTCTTATCTTCAATGTTCAAAAAGCAGCCAGTGTGAAAATTGCCGATTGTATAAATATTGTCTTCATATTCTTTGCTGAGCTTAATCAATTGATATTCAATATCATCGTGAATATCATCAGTAGCTAAGGAAACACATTTACGTTGGTTAAGATGCAAAAGCTCCATCTTATCAAAGACAACTTTGGTACTTTTCAATAAAGAAGCTTTACGACGCTGTAAATCCTTTTTCAGTTTTTTTAGCTCTTGAATACGTTGATCGACAATACGTTCTTCCTCTTCCATAAAGGCAAGGCTATTTTCAATTGTACGGTTTTCTAAATAGGCGGCAATATGCTTCATGGAGAATCCTAAATTACGTAAATCGCGGATCATGTTCAAACGATAAATGTCACTTGTCGTATATTGCCGATAGCGATTCTTGTCACGCATGGGATGAAGAATACCGATTTCTTCATAATAACGTAAGGAATCTACGCCAATATTGTATAATTTAGAAATTTCATTAATTTTATAGTAGTTTTTCATGTACACCTCTTGACTCTGGTATTATACCAAGGTTTATAATGCTCATGCAAGTGAGGTGTTTTATGAATCATAAAAAACAGTTTTTAAAATTTGTCGTGCCATCCATAGTATCAATGCTAGTATTTAATTTATATACGATGATCGATGGTATTTATGTTGCACGTTTTGTTGGTGAAAAAGCCTTATCGGCAGTCAATATCGCTATGCCCTATATAAATTTTATATTTGCTTTTTCCATTTTATTTTCCGTTGGGACATCGACGGTCGTGGCTATTTTTCGAGGAGAAAATAAGCTGGTACAAGCGAATCAGACATTTACGCGAAATACACTGTTTTTAAGCGTCTGCGGTATCGTTATTACGTTGGTTGCACAATATTTCTTAAATGATTTAGCACGCTTTTTAGGTGCTAGTGAAGCTACGATGCCCTATGTGCTGGATTATTTGGGAACAATCGCATGGTTCAGCTTTTTTTTCATCGTATCGTATTCTTTAGAAGTATTAGTAAAAACAGATGGATTTCCTCGTTTAGCTACCGCAGCCGTAAGTGTTGGGGCAGTCACAAACATTGTGATGGACTTTGTCTTAGTCGTTGTATTTCCTATGGGAATCAAAGGGGCAGCTTTAGCTACCGGATTATCACAGGTGTTAACTTTTACCGTATTCTTTCTTCATTTTTTGATGAAAAGGGGAAATATTCATTGGTGTCGTACAACTTTAGATATGTCGGTGTATAAGCGCATTCTGCCTATCGGTATAGCTGACTTTATCACGGAAATGTCGGCAGGCGTCATCGTCTTTCTTTTTAACCATGCTATTTTAAGATATATAGGGGATGATGGAATTGTCACCTATACGGTGATTACGTATATATACAATCTGGTGATGATGACCTTTACAGGAATATCACAAGGAACACAACCTTTAGTCAGCTTTTATCATGGAAAAAAGGAGCCCGCGACCTGTGCATTATTTTTACGCTATGCCCGTATATCAACATTTACAATATCAATTGTTGCCCTTGGTTTCTGCCTGTTGGCAGCACCGCTTATAGTTTCCATATTTATTGATACAAATATACAGCCCTTATTTCATGATAGTGTAAAAGCCTTTCGCATGTTTTCCCTATGTTATTTGGTTATTGGCTATAACATTATATATAGTGGTTATTTTGCAGCTTTGGAAAAAAACCGATATTCTTTTACAATCTCTATGTTGCGGGGATTTGTATTCATAGCTTTTTCTATCTGGGTGCTGGGATGGCTATTTCAAGGAGATGGCATATGGCTTGCGACCTTGTTATGTGAATGTATGACCTTATTATGCAGTACTTGGTTTATGCATACGGAATATAAAAAGAGAAAGCAAGCATCTTCATAATGCTTAGGATTGTTTGATATGTATTATAAAAGCCTGTTTTCATGATCAACTCTTATATATACAGCATGTGGACATGTCTGGGTAATATTTGAGAAATCATGTAGGAAACAGGCTTATTTTTGATTCTGTATTTTTTCTAGTGCTTCTAACAAATAGAAGAGACGATAATTATCTTTTTCCGATAGCTTAATATTTACGTTATATAAGTAATGTTGTAAGACATCGGCATCTTTTAAGATTTCCGATATCGTACCATCATGACGACTCATTTTATCAGAATGAACAGCGATGACATTACGAATGATCTGAACTTCTTCTTCAGTGAAGGCCTTCGTTTCGTTTAATAGCTTTTCCGCGTATTCACTACTGCGTTTGGCGTGAACAGCATGAGGACAATTTTCCGTATATAAAGCAATATCATGTAGCATAGCCGCTATGCAGGCAAGCTCTACATCAGCTTTCCGAATGGTTGCCAAAAGCGCTGCGGCTTGTGCAACACCATACGTATGAATATAAGCGAATTTACGTGTTTCTTCTTTTTGTAATTTGTTGATTTCTTGATCAACTTTTTCGCGTATTAATTCCAGGCGGTCCATATCATCACCTCTTTTTATTATTCTAGCATGTATACAGTGCTTTGTATAGGCTTTCAGAGTGTTTTGGTCATAAGTATCTTTGTTCGACAAAGTTTTTTAACGTGTTCATAAAAACTAACCATAATTACTATTTACGCAATAAAATTACCGAACAAGAAGAATATATTATATGTGGTTATTGTCCTAAAAATGCATAAAAATGGCAGATTATTTACTTTTTTATCTTGCATAATCGCTTATTTGACTTGCATGTAATAGAATGCTAAAATAGTAACGAAGGATGGGATTATTTCGCGTGTTTGTGTAATCCTTCCATACACAAAACTGCAATCAAAAATAGGATGTAAATGCAGCTATCTTCATCGTTATCTTAAAAACAGTATAACGAATTTCTTCTGTAAGGATGGGAGCCTTATGGAAGGTGGAACAACATTATGTACATTATTTCTAGCGGATAGATAGTAGGGCATTTCAAAACTTATAGAAAATAAGTGAAAGGACGTGTGGCGAAATGGCAAAGGAAATTTTTGACGTTACACTTTTTAATGAATTCACGATTACATGTGGCAAAGAAAAAGCGATTATCACCGAATATCTTGGAAAACAGCTGGTAAATCTTTTTCAGGTATTTCTTTATTACCGTGAACAACCGGTGCACAAAGATACGCTTATCGAAATTTTATGGCCGGAAAGCGATAATCCGATAAGCGCGTTAAAGTTTACGATTCATCGTTTTCGAAAGGATGTACAAAAAATACCTTTTTTTGAAGGTAAGGAATTGATCTTGACCGTTAAACAGGGTTATCAGTTAAATCCTGATTTTGAATGGCATATTGATTCGGAAGAATTTGGTAATCTTTGGGAAGAAATCAAATTTGAGGAGAATCTCAGTGCAAAAACGATGAAGATAGCGTATCGCATGGTAGACCTATATAAGGGGAAATTTTATATATCAAATTCACAGCTTATGTGGACACAACAAGTATGTGAATTCTATCGGCATGCGTATGTGAAATGCGTGATAAAGATATGTAAGAAACTGTTGGAAGAGCAAAAATATGAGGAAATGATGACTTTAAATTATCAGGCAATCTTATTAGAACCGTTTTATGAAGGTCTGCACTATTATTATATGAAAGGTTTACTTGAAACGAGTGATTATCACAAAGCATTGCGATATTATGATGATTTAAATGAATCTTTTGTAAAAGAGCTTGGAACAGGTTTATCGATGCGATTTAAAGAATTATATGATGCCATCATGAGTGATCATGAAAACATTGAACGTGTAAAAATTGATAGTTTATTGAAACAACTATCAAGACGAACCGAGGAAGAAGGCGGATTCTACTGTACCTTTGAAATGTTTAAGTACATGTACGAGTTGGTCATGAAAAGCGCTATGCGAGATAATAAGCGTTTATATCTGATATCTTTTGAAATCAGTCATGAAGATGATAAAGAAGAAGAAGTATTTAAAGTAGTGAACAAGGTGAAACATCTGATTGCGTTATCCTTACGTAAGAATGATTTGTTTGCGAAAATCAATGAAGGACAATTTATTGTCTTAGTAGATTGTCAGACGGTAGAAAATGCTTATCTGATTATTCAGCGTATCAGTCATCGCTTTTATAAAAAATTCCGTAATAAGAAATTACGTCTGAATTATTATGTCACGGAAGCAAAATTACTTGATCCAGAGGAAGCAGAATAAAAAAAAGAGTGCACAAAAAGGGCAGAAGCGATTCTGTTCTTTTTTAGGGCAATTAATTATTAGATAGTCAAATTTTTTAGAGGTTTTCACCAGAAATTTAGGGAGAAAGAAAAAAACAAACGAATCTTTAAGCCCTCTAAAGTTTGATCCCCTAAACGAACCCTTAATTCAGATCGCTAAAGATTTTGGATATTCTTTTTATTATCTGAGGGGAAATATCGTTTTTATCGTTATCTAGTGTACCAAGGATGTAGTTTCTTATGCACTGATATGTATCGTTGTGAAAAGTAATAAAAACATGCTGAAAAAAGGGGTTAAAAAGAATCACTTCAAATGTTACCTAAGCCCAAACACGTCTTTTTTTCAAAAGAAAACAGTAGCTGATTTAAAATAAAACCATTTTATAACTAGTCTGCTCATATAATGAAAAAGTAAAGTCAGTGGTGGCTTTATTTTTATGTTAGGGAGTATAAATGAAAGAGAAAGGAGATGGAGAAGATGAGAAGAAAATGCGCTAAAATATTTGTGATATTTGCCTTGTTGTTACAGCTGGTACCGAGTAATTTTATGACAATCACGGCAAAAACGACAAAGACAACGACGGGCAACGTTGTGGAAGTAACAATGGAAAATGATTCTGTTCAAGTGATTACCAAAGAACAGTTGCGTCAAATGGCAAACAAGCAACCTTCTTTGACTGTTAAGGTTCTGTTAGCTGATGAAATTCTTGATGATATCAATATGATCTTAACGGATGGTAATGATCCTGGTGATACCCAAATTTCACTGGTAAATGGTTATCGTGTTATTAACATGATGCTTGATCAAAAGCCGTTTATTTCTGGAAGTAAGATATCCTTAAAAGCGAATGATGGCAGTAATTTGCATAAAGTGCTTACGATAGAAGTCGCAAAAGATCAAAAACAAGCGTCATTAACAAAAGGAACACAGCCGTATGAAGAAACGATGCATAAGGTAGTTTACATTGTGAATCAAGAAGAAACAATAGAGTATGTGAAGCATGGTGAAATGCCCAAACATGCACCAATCGTTAATGGTGGATTTTGGACGAAAGATGGCCCTGGTGGAAATGCAATCGTCCCCAATCAGACACCAATTTATGAGGATACAAAATTCGTTTTTCATAAAGGGAATAAAGAGGAACTTATCACCATTACCTTTGATCCTGCCAATGGAACAATCGATGGCAGTTCCGATAAATATGAACAGCAAATATATAAAAACAATTCTTTAATTGACAATCAAATTCCTACCCCTATCCCAAATGATTCGCGACAAGTATTTATGGGATGGTCACTGCAGGAAGATGAATCAAATACACAGGATAAAGATAAGCTATATACAAATGAAGATATAGCGAAGCTTATCTTTTCGGCGAATGCCACCTTTGTAGCAATATATCAGAATACTGAAAAAGAAGGTTGGCATTTTATATTTGCGCAAGAATCTTCTAATGTCGAGGTGTTTTATAGCGAGGATGGAAAAACCATTCAGCAGATGCAGAAAGGCCGCTCACATGAAGTGATTGATGAAAATGGTTATGTGGAATTTTTCGTAAAAGTGCCAACAGGCTATTCGGCAGGCACACAGTTTTTGCATCATAATGCATCAACTATGGAAGGATTGGATGCTACTACAGGAGAAGCAATTTATCGTGGAGGAATCTATACGCCAATCCATTCTTTTAAGAACACGCAAGCAAGAGAATTGGCGATTGAGAAAGGATGTACTACGGCTTTTTTCTATAGCCAGTCCACACCGAATCTGAAATATAGAGAATTTAAGATTGCTGCTAAAATCGTAAATATTCAAGTTAAATATGACTTAAATGGTGGAACATCGGTTACCCCGATTACTGATCAAAACGTTTATCATCATCCAGATACAAATGTAAAAGAAAATATAATCAAAGTGAGTGAACAAACACCAACTCGTCCAGGGTATGTTTTCAAAGGATGGAAATTACAGGATGAGGATAAGATTTACCATGCGCATGATGAAATTCAAGTAAAAGATGTTTGGAAGTATGAAAATGATTATGACATCACTTATACCTTTACCGCTTTATGGGAACCTTTGCATGCATATAAGGTGCATTATGATTTACAAGGCGGTCTTTATGAAAATAATGCATCGATTGCTGATGAAATAGTGCAATTTGATGACATTGTGAATATTGGGTATCGGCCAATGCGCAAGGGTTATACGTTTGATGGTTGGTATTACAAGGACACCAAAGTCGCTTCAAAAACAGCATATCAAACACTCGTCCAAAACGATGAAGAAGTAAAGGAAATCACGTTAGTTGCCAAATGGATCAAGGATGATACGCAATGGGTACGTATCACGTTTCAAGAAGGGGAACATGGAAAACTAATGAATAATCCCTTTACTGAAAATTTACTACCTAATGAGAATGGTTCTTTCTATATGGAAGTATTAAAAGGAACAAATTGGACTGATCATAACTATCAAATGCCGCTAATTATCGCGGATCATGGTTATGATGTTGCAGACCCTGCATGGAAATCAAACGATGAAAAATATACATTTGAAGAATATGTACAGGGAAAGGTAGCTTTTTATCAAGATGTTACGTTTATTGCACAATATAAAGAATTAGCATATGTAACGATACAATATAGTATCACAGATAAAGATGGTAAGCCGATTGTTGATGAAGAGGGAAATGTACTCAGCGTAGGAAAATTATCATTGGAAACAGAACAGGTGAATCCGGTGATTGGTCAACCAGCAGGTTCAAAAGTGGTATATGATAATGCGAATGATGATTATGTATTTGCTTATTGGCTGACACCAAATCAGCAGAAAGTATATGATTTTGAGATTATGCCAACACAGAAGGATCATGTGTGGGTAAGTGAAACTTATAAAGCTGTTTTCTTACCAGATGAAAATCATAATGGAAAACCTGATGAGAATGAAGTTTTATCCATGTATTATGATGCAAACGGTGGCAGTGGAAGTGTCATCGATGAAATGACGTATCATGTAAAAGATCAAGTACTAGTAAAGGATAATGCCTTCACATATCCAAAGGAAAATGTTATCTTCATCGGTTGGAGCAAACAGCCATTTACAGTGATTTTGGCAGATGGCAAGGCACCTCAAGAGATGTTACAGCCAAAGGATAGCTTCACCATTATGGAAACAACGACACTGTATGCCGTATGGGCTATGGATGAAAATGGTAACCATATTCCGGATTATCAGGAAGAGCGCTTTACGGTTACATTTATAGCAGGAGAACATGGAAAATTACTTGGAACAACCACATATAAAAATTATTTGGTCAAGTCAGCAATTCATGACGCACAGCATTATAAAGAACCTACACCGGTAGCAGAAGATGGCTATGTGTTTGATAAATGGGTGATCGTTGATAAAGATGGACATGCACTTTTAGAAGTTGCAGAACCTGGCGCATATGTGATTCACGGCGATACGATTGTCAAGGCAGTATTTGCAAAGGATGACAACCATGATGGAATTCCGGATGAGCGTGAAGAAAAATTAAGGGTAAATTTCGTTGTGGCAGAACATGGTGCATTAGAAGGGACTACTCAATATAATGAAGTGTTAGCAAATACGAAACTCAAAAATGTAATAGATTATCAGACACCAAAACCAAAGGGAGCTGCTGGTTATACTTTTGATAAATGGATCGTTAAAACGGTGTCGAATAAGGAAGGGATAGAGATTAAGGATCCAAGCGAATATACGATAACCGAAAATACCGTATTTTATGCTTACTTTGCTAAAGATGAGCATGGAACAGATCCTATTCATCCCGATCATGGAGATGGCATTCCAGATAAATATCAAGTTGAAGTAAACTATGAAGTAAAAAATGGTACACTTGTTGGAACAAGGAAGACCTATGTAACCCTATATGATGAAAACAATGAGCCTTCACAAACTGGGAACGGTCAATTAACAGCGTTGCAGATTCCTTTGGCAATTGCGGATAAAGGCTATGACCAAAGCAGCCTACAATGGTATCCAGTATGGCCAGAAGCTGGTATGAAAATCAAAGAAAAGATGACGTTTAAAGCCAAGTTTGAAACGGCTGATTATCAATTGACTATTCGATATGTTGATGAGGATGGCAATCGCATAGCTGAAGATTATCAAACAAAGATTGCTTACCTGAATCGCTATGAAATAACATCTCCACATGTGGATACCTATGTTTTGGAAAATGAAAATGATCATATAATCACAGGCAGCATGGATGCGGAAGATAAAGAAATCGTTGTTCATTACACCAAAGACATTCATGGGACAGATCCAAAGCATCCCGATAAAGGAGACGGCATTCCAGATAAATATCAAGTGGCAGTTCATTATGAAGCTGAACATGGAACGGTTGCTTTTGATCGTGTATATGTGACATTACGAGATGAAGAAGGAAATTTTGCAACACATGGAAGTGGTAAACTAAGGGTTGATCAGATTCCAACAGCTATAGCAGATGAAGGATATGAGCAAGAAAGTGCGTCCTGGGTAAATAAAAAACCGACCATCGATATGATCATAACAAAAGATACGACGTTTAAGGTTGTTTTTCAAGCAAGTAAAGAACCTGAAAAACCAGTGACACCAAGTGATCCCGAGAAGCCAGATACTCCTCAAAACCCTGAGGAGCCAGATACTCCTGTAACACCAGATAAACCTGATACCATACCTCCAACGAATGGAGGCAATACCGTTGATGCTCCTCAGCTTCCAGAAACAACGAATAGACCAATCGTAGCAGAACAGCCTAGGATGCCATCAGTTTCAGATACAAGACCATTCGCACCAAACATAATGGGGAATACGCAATCGAATGGAGAAAGTGAACATGTTGATGAAAATGAGACACCGTTAACAAATGGGGATGTAGAAGTAATTAAGGAAAATGTAACACCGAAAGCGAAAGGCACGGAAGCAAACTGGGCGATCATGAATTTCATATGCATGATCATTACGGTATTACTGGCAATACTTCTGTTATTATCAAAAAGTAAAAATGAAGAGAAATTAGAAAATGATAAGACGTATTCTTATGATGAGCAAGAAGATTATCAGGAAGAAAAACGCAGCTTATTTATAAGAAGTCTTGCCTTACTGCTTGCGATTATTTCAATCATTGTCTTCTTCTTAACGGAGGATATGAGTTTGCCGATGGTTATTATTGATAACTGGACAATTTATATGCTATGTTTTGTTATCGTACAGCTTATTGTCTTTATTTTAGGCAGACGATGGAAAGAAGTAGAGCAGGAAGAAAAACAAAAAGCTTAATGTAAAGAAAAGACGCGCTTCGCGTCTTTTCTGCATTTTGACCAAAATAAAAAAGCTGTTGCATATCACCTAGAAAGGCTCATTTGCAACAGCTTAATGAATAAAGGATATTTAAATTATCGTGGGGATAAAACCTGCCTCTAAATTATCATGGGGTTTACAGAGAGCTTACCTTTAAACTATTGTGGGGTGGGTTCTTTTGTTCATTTCACAAAAAAACCTTTCGTTGTAGAATATCATTGTCAAACATTATTCTTAACGAAAGGAGTGGTTTTCCACTATGGATATTATAACAGATTTATTGAATATACCTCAAGAAGATGTTTTATCCTCTTCCTCTTCTCAAAGTGAAAACGGTTCTTTGATTATCGACATTACTCTCGTATCTAAAAAGTTTAGC
>OLQS01000430.1_pt1 | contig 28280 bp, 22 predicted proteins | sample 1672291 | NCBI WGS metagenome assembly OLQS01 (sample SAMEA3136668, study PRJEB25190) | human gut metagenome | biome: human gut; feature: human-associated habitat; material: faeces | place: Austria | collected 2013
AAAAAGGATAAAATCCTATGAAATACAATATAAAAAATGTATAAAATACTGCATAAAATCATTTTATTCATTTTTATTCAATGCACCTTTTAATGCACATTCTTATTGATAAACTCCGGCTCTACCTTGGAATACATAATCTTCTGCTCGGTATACAGCCCGTAATAGCCGGAAAGCATGTAGCTGACCGCACAGCAGAGTGCATAATATGCCATTCCATGAACGCCGAACACCTCAATGCAGAGCATGATGGACGCAAGCGGGCAATTCGTTACGCCGCAGAATACCGCCGCCATGCCGAGCGAAGCCGCAAACGGCGCGGAAAGCCCAAGCAATGGCCCTGCCACACAGCCGAAGGTTGCCCCGATGAAGAAGGAGGGCACAATTTCGCCGCCCTTAAAGCCTGCGCCTAAGGTCAGCGCGGTAAAAAGAATCTTGAGCAGGAATGCCTCCGCCTTCGCATCCCCCTGCAATGCCTGCGTGATGATATTCATGCCTGCACCGTTGTAATCCCTGCACCCGACCAGATAGGTCGCCGCAATGACGATACAGCCGCCGCAGAACACACGCACAAAGGGATTTTTGAATATCCTGCGATATGCACCCCCGACATGCTCCATCACAATGCAGAACAGCACACTCAGCACCGCGCAGAGTACGCCAAGCACCGCCGCCCGAAAGCAGTTTTCCAAGCCGACCGTTGCAGGAATATGTGCGATGGAAAAGGTAGTCGGCGCAATCCCGACAGCCTGCGAAAGCCCTGCCGCAACGAGTGCCGAAATGATGCACGGCACAATGGCGGAATAGTGCATGACCCCAACGGTGATAACCTCCATCGCGAAGATAACAGAGGTCAGCGGTGTGCCGAAAAGTGCCGCAAAGCCTGCCGCCATGCCGCACATCGTCATGATGCGCCCCTCCCGCTCATTCAGCTGAAATATCCGCCCGAAGCTGGAGGCAATGCTGCCGCCCAGCTGGAGTGCCGCGCCCTCTCTGCCTGCCGAGCCGCCTAAAAGATGCGTCACAACGGTGCTGAAAAAAATCAGCGGTGCAGTTCTTAGCGTCACGGCTTCATTTGCACGCACCGCAACCAGAATAAAATTCGTCCCTCTGTCCTTCTCCTGCCCTGCCAGACGGTAGGCAAGCACAATCGCCAGACCGCCGAAGGGCAGCAGCCAGAGCAGCATCGGGTGCGCGGTGCGAAATTCCGTTGCCCATTCCAGTGCAAGGTGGAACGCAATCCCCACCAGCCCAATCACAAAGCCGATGCAGATGCCGCCGCAGCTCCACATCACGAAATGCGCAAAATTGTTTTCGCTCACATCAAAATGCTTCTGATATTTTTTATAAAACGCGTTAATCACAGCGTATCCACCTCATTTTCTTCCTCCTCGTCCTCCTCCCACAGAGGAATACTTACGATTGCCTTGAATAAATCGCCATCCACCTGAATCCCGAAGGTGCCGCCCTGTATTTCCGCAAGGCTCTGCGTGATGGAAAGCCCCAGACCGCTCCCCTCCGTGGTGCGGGAGGCATCGCCGCGCACAAAGCGCTCCGTCAGTCTGGTTTCGTCAAAATCAATCGGCGTTGCGGAAATGTTTTTCATAACCAGCACGCCGTAGCCGTCCATTTTGAAAATATCCACATAGATACGGGAATTGCGCATGGCGTATTTTATCACATTGGACAGCAGATTTTCCAGAATCCGCCACATGTGTCCGCCGTCCGCATCAATAAAGACAGGATCGTCACAGCTGAGCTTAAACGTCAGCCCTGCCGCATTTGTTTTATCCTCCAGCTCGCCCATCGCCTGTAGGGTCAGCTGCTTATAATCCACGCGCATTTTCGCAACGGCCAGATTGCCGCTGGAGGCCTTGCTCGCCTCAATCAAATCCTCAATCAGGTGCTTTAATCGGTAGGATTTTTCATACAGCACGGCAATAAAGCCCTTCGCACGCTCGTTTTTGAGGTCTTCGTGCTTCAAAAGCTCCACATAGGAAATGATGGAGGTCAGCGGCGTTTTCAAATCATGCGAAACATTCGTAATCAGCTCCGCCTTCATCCGCTCGCCCTTCACGGCATCATCCACGGCATTTTTGAAGCCCTCCTGAATATTCGCCACATCCTCCGCAAAATTTAGGAACGAGGGCGAAATCTTATTCAAATCTAATTGATAGGAAAAGTTCCCCTTTGCGCTTTCCTTCACGGAAATCATAATCTCCTTCAAGGAACGCAGTGCGCGCACAAACCAATACATGCAAAGCCCATTGAAGCACACAAGCACCACGCCTGCCAGAACCGCCAGCTCCGCGTAGCCGTAATACGGTGCCATCACCATTACGCCCATGATGACGCAGTTGCCCAGCGCATAGCAGAGCATGACAATCACCATCCAGCCGCGGAAGGTGCTGCCTGTGAAAAGCTCGCTCATCCTGCGGATGGAAACAGAAATCCATGTATTGCGGAAAAAGCTTTTATTTTTCAGCTGCCTTGCAACGGAAAGCAGATAATTCAGCAGAATTGCCGCCGTCACCAGATACAGCACGCCCAGAATGGTCGCGAAAACATAATTCCAGAACAGCACCGCTCCCTGCCTTATGGTATCCACAAGGGTATGCGCCGTAAAGCCTGCAATGCAGCCAAAAAATGCCACCAGAAGGAAATGCACCTCGTTATACAGACGGTCTACCATGCCAAGCTGAATTTTGCCGCGCCGCTCCGTCTGCCCTGTCACCCGCACCAGATAGATGACGGAAAGCAGCATCCCCAGAAGGGAAACCGCCGAAACACAGGAAAGAATCGGGATGCTCTTTTTTGCGAAGCCGAAGCCCTGCCACAGGTCGTAAAATTCATCCCCCGGCAGCAGAGGGTCACGAATCGCGCCGTAAAATTTGAAATTGCTTTTTTCCAGAACAGGATTCTCGTAGGTATCAAAATAATACGGATTTTCGCCCAGATGGTCGCTGCTGAAGCCTGCGGAAAGCACAAGCGTGCGCGCCTCCTGACTGATTTCGCCCTTCGCGGCATTGCCGCCGACAACATTGCCGTTTTCATCCTCTACATAATATAGGAAGTTTCTGACCCCAGCCAGATAGCGGATGCAGTTTTTATATTCATCCAGCTGTCTCTGGATATACATTTTATAATAAGCAGGCAGACGGCTTTCCACCAGATTCCGATATTCCTCCAAATTTCCTTGCAGGCTTTCGGGAATCTCTCCATGCAGAAGCAGCCCGTCATAGGCGGCATTGATTTCCGTATTGCCTGTAATAATGCCGTCGATAATGCCGTAATAGCGCTTGAAGCCGTTCAGCAGGTCATTGCGGTCAACCGCTGCGCCCTTGGAAACGCGGTCTTCATTCTGATAATAAATATCCGCCTGCACCGCTCGGTCAAGCGTACGGCTGAAGGCCTCGCGGAATTCCTCCGTATCATAGACCGTATCTGCATTGATGACATCCCAGCTCCAGTTTCTGGAAATATTCACGCCCACAATGCCGCAGAAGAAAATCGACACCGCAAAGGTGAAAAACAGAAACACCGCAATTCCCTTATATCTCAGTCGATACAGCTTAGATTTTTTCGATTTTGTAGCCAATCCCCCACACCACCTTCAGATATCTTGGTTCCTTCGGGTTAATTTCGATTTTCTCCCGAATCCGCCGAATATGTACGGAAACGGTATTTTCCGGCGAAAAGGAGGATTCATTCCAGACCCTTTCGTAAATCTCATCAATCGAAAATACCTTCCCTGCGTTTTCCATCAGAAGCTGCAAAATGCCGTATTCCGTCGCCGTCATCTTCACCAGCTTGCCATTTACGCGCACCTCCTTCGCGTCCTTATCCAGCTCCACATCCCCGATACGAATCACGTTATTCTTCTCGGCAATGCTGCCCAAGGAGGTATAGCGGCGCATCATGCTTTTCACGCGCGCCAGAAGCTCCAGCGGGTTGAACGGCTTGGTAATATAATCATCCGCGCCGAAATTCAGCCCCAGCACCTTATCCGTATCCTCGGATTTTGCGGAAAGCATCAGAATGGGAATATTGCAAATTTCCCTGATTTTCACCGTTGCTTGCAGCCCATCCAGCTGCGGCATCATAATATCCAGTATAATCAGATGGATTTCGTTTTCCTCCAACGCCTTCAATGCCTCCAAGCCGTTATACGCCTTGATGACACGATAGCCTTCCTGCTTCAGATATATTTCTATCGCATCCACAATGCTGTGGTCATCATCACAAACCAGAATGTTAAATTCTTCCATTTCCTATGTCTCCTTTACACATTTTTTATAGCATATCACGTTTTTCCGACAAAAAAAACTGCTTTCTCTTACGATTTCTTTAAGGTTCGGAAAAAATACGCCCAAAATCGCACAGAATTTGCACAAATAAAAAAACTTCTGCTTTTCCCAAAAAAGCTGTTGACAAAACTCGGCTCCTGCGATATACTAATTTTTGTTGCGGGTCATTAGCTCAGTTGGTAGAGCACTGGACTTTTAATCCAGGTGTCCCGGGTTCGAGTCCCGGATGACTCATTTCAGACCGAGGTTTTCGCTTCGGTCTTTTTTATTTTCCTTTTATGCAAAAAATCCCCGAACCCAAGCGTTCTGCTTGAAATTCGGGGTTATTTTTATGCTGTATACAAAGGGGTTATTCCATCTCGCCCTTCGCAATCGCTTCCTTTTTCGCTTTTGCGGTCGCCTGCTTCTTGGCTTTTTTCTCGCCTGCGGTAACCTCCTTCATTTTTTCCAGCTCAGGAAATTCACGTTCCATATTCACGCCTGCCATATCATAGCCGCGAATCCCTTCCATTGGGTTATCCGTCAGCGCAAGGCGGCTGAAATCGTTCACTCGCTGAATCCCTCTCTGGTCATGAAAGATGGACGCTGCGCCGTTTGTGCAGCCACCCTTGCACGCCATGCCTTCAATGAGGTTTTCCTCCAATCTGCCAAAGGATGCCAGCTTCATGGTTTTGATACATTCCTCAATGCCACTGCAGCGGATGGGGTTGATTTCCGTTTCAATGCCCTCCAGCTTTGCCACACGGCGCACGCTTTCCGCCACGCCGCCCGTTCTTGCAAAAATCCGTCCGTAGGAGGAGGGCTCCCCTGCGGTAATCTCCGGCATTTCCGCCAGCTCCAATCCTCTTGCGTCAAGGATGGCACGCAGCTCCTCAAACGTCAGCACATAATCCACTGCGCCCTTTACGTCATCCTGCTTGATTTCGACCTTTTTCGCCGTGCAGGGCCCGATAAAGACGATACGCGCCTTTCTATCCTTCGCGCGGATGGCTCTTGCCATGGCAATCATAGGAGAAACCACGGTGGATACATGATCCATATATTCGGGGTGATTTTTTCTTACATATTCCACAAAGGCAGGACAGCAGGAGGTTGTTTTCCATTTCTTTTCCTCAATGGTTTCCACAAATTCCTTTGCTTCCTCAACGGAAACCATATCACCGGCAATCGCCGCCTCAACCACATCATAGAAGCCAAGCTCCTTAATGCCGGCAAACACCTGCCCAACCTTGATGCCTGTATACTGGCTGGCAACCGCAGGCGCAACCACGGCATAAACGTGGTAGCTTGTGTTGTTCCATGAATCGCGCAGAAGATTCAGCACGTTCATAACAAAGGATTTATCCACAATCGCACCGAAGGGGCACTGCTGCACGCAGGCACCGCAGGAAATACATTTATCATGGTCAATCATCGCTTTTCTGTTTTCATCCATCTTGACCGCATTGACGGAGCAGGCACGCATGCACGGACGCATGACCTCACTGATGGCACCAAAGGGACAGACCTGCTTGCAGCGTCCACATTCGATGCACATTTCCTGATTGATGTATGCTCTGTGGTTTACAATGGAAATGGCGTGCCTCGGACAATTCTCCTGACATTTATGCCCCAGACAGCCGCGGCAGGAATCGCTGACCACGAAACGGTCAATCGGACATTCGTCACAGGCAGAATCCAGCACGTTGATTACACGGTCGCCCTCTGTCGGCTCCAGAACCAGACGCACACGGTCCTCAATAATATGGCGCTCCTTATAAATACAGCAGCGGAAGGATGCCTTTGGCCCCGGAATGATCGCTTCCGCAATCTCCTTTTCCATATTGATTTCCTTATCCAGCTCCCCATTGAAGAAGCGGCTCGCGCATTCCCTGTTTACCAGATATTTGATGTACTGTACATTACTTTCAAACTTGCTCATAACCTTCACCTTTTTTTCTAATATACTACCCAACAAAAGCGCACATCCGAAAGGTGTACCCTGATATGCGGAACCATACGCTCATTTCCCCTAAAATTGCTCCTCATATTCTCACTCTCGCTATCATTCTAGCACAACCTTATTTCGCATGCAAGATAATGTATACAGAAAACCAACCAAAGATTTCCACCTCCCTTCCCCTGTTTTTTATGCTTTTCCGATGGGTCGGCACGCCGGTTACTTTGTCTAATTCGCCCATTTTTTCACCGGAGACAGAACCCCCTCCCCATGCGTTTTCACTCCACGAAAAAAACCCCTCTCCTGAGGAAAACAGAGAAGGGGTTTTCAGTATGTTTTTCGTATATTCAATTTATTGAATATGGCAGGGAAATCTCAATGCTTGTCCCATTTCCGATTTCACTCTCGATAAAAATTTTTCCGTTATGCAGTGCCGCACCATGTTTGACAATAGAAAGCCCTAAGCCTGTGCCGCCGTTTTCCGCAGAGCGGCTTGCGTCCACACGGTAGAATCTCTCGAAAATCCGCCCCTGCTCCTCCTTCGCAATGCCGATGCCCGTATCCCTTACGGTAAGGGAAATCCTGTCCGCCTTCTGCTTCAGGGTGACAAAAACCGCGCCGCCCTCCTTGTTATAGCGAATGGCATTATCGCAGAGATTGTATATCATTTCGGAAAGCACCTGTTTCACGCCGCGAAACAGAATCGGTTCGGTCTCCGCCGAAAGGGTTACGTGCTTCCTTTCCGCTGCAGGCTGTAAGCGTTCGCATGCCTCCTGCACCAGTGCATCCAGTTCGACCTCCTCCTCGCAGAGGCTCGTGTCCTTTTCGTCCAGCTTGGAAAGCTTGATGATATCCTGCACAAGGGCAATCAGCCGCTGCGCCTCGTTATAAATCTTTTCTGCGAATTTTCCCATATCCGCAGGCGGCACCATGCCGTTTTTCATAATCTCCGCAAAGCCGGAAATCGAGGTCAGCGGTGTTTTCAGCTCATGGGAAACATTAGCGGTAAATTCGCGCCGCAGCTGCTCGCGCTCCTCCTTTTCCGTTGCATCCAGAAGCACCAGAATCATGCCGGCAACCTCCTCCTCCCGAAAAACGGGGTTTGCGAAAATCTGGCAGATTCTGCCGTTTGCCTCCAGCCGCTCCTCTCGATGCGCCCCTGCCAGCGCGCCCTCCACACTGCGGCGCACAGCGGCACTGCGGTTCAGAGAAAAAATATTTTCGCCCTCCGTTACGGCATCCACACCCAGAAGCGTTTTCGCCGCGGCGTTATAGGAAAGAATATCCCCCTCGCCATCCATCACAAGCAGACCCTCCTGCATATTCGAGGTAATCGTATCGAATTCCTCTTTTCTGCGCTTCAGCTCTGCCATCTGGCGGTGGATTTCCCGATTCTGCACAGCAATTCGCCGCAAAAGCGGGGTCAGCTCCTCATAAACCTCCGCCTGTTCGGGATGCTCCAAATCAATCTCATTGATGGGGCTTGTGATATTTTTTGCCGTGCGGAAGGCAAGAAAAACGGAAACCGCCATCATCATTGCCAGAATCAGCACCAACGGAAATGCCATCGTCAGAAATACCGCAACCACGCTCATCGTTTCCACGGAAAGCCGCAGAATCGTCCCATCTGTCAGCCGTTCCGCATGGTAAAGCGTCTGTCCGGAAAGCGTTGCGGAAATGCGCTTGCTGTTGCCCTCGCCGCTTTGCATGGCCTCCTTTATTTCCTCACGGTCGCTGTGATTCTCCATTTCGGATGCATCCGCGGAGGAATCATACAGCACTGTCCCATCTGCATCAACCCAAGTAATTCTCGTTTCTGCGTCCTTGATTTTCTCCAGATACCGCACGCCGTCCGTTTCAATGCCACAGGCAATATATTCTGTCTCCCTTTGCAGCTTTTCCGTCGTTTCCTCCGCGGAAAACTGATACATCATCCCCATGGTCAGCAGAGAAACGGCAAGCATAACTGCCGCCGCCACCAGAAAAATTGCCCGAAAAATACGATTCGTCATATATTTCCACCTACTTTATAGCCTACCCCGCGCACCGTTTCGATATATTCGCCACATTCCCCCAGCTTCTGCCGCAGGGTACGAATATGCACATCTACCGTACGGCTTTCTCCGTCAAAGCCATAGCCCCAGATGCGGTTTAAAAGCTGGTCTCTCGTCAGCACGCGTCCCTTGTTTTCCAGAAGCAGGCAAAGCAAATCAAATTCCTTGAGCGTCAGCGTAACCTCCTGCCCTGCCGCATATACCTCGTGCCTTGTTTTATTCACGGAAAGCGCGCCAAGGCGATAGACCTCCTCGCTCTCTGCCTGCTCCGTACGGCGCAGCAGTGCCTTCACCCTTGCCAGAAGCTCCATCATGCCGAAGGGCTTCGCCACATAATCATCCGCGCCGCTGTCCAGTCCCAGCACCTTATCATATTCACTGCTTTTTGCCGTCAGAAGCAAAATCGGCAGCCTTGCGGTCTGCGGTGCCTGTCTCAATTTTTTCAGAATACTGATGCCGTCCTCCTCCGGCAGCATCAGGTCAAGCAAAACCAAATCCGGTCGTCTTTCGGCACAGGCGCGCCAAAAAGCAGAAGGTCTCTCAAAGCCTTCCGCCTCAAATCCCGCGCTGTGCAGCGTATACGCCACCAGCTCACGGATACTGTTGTCATCTTCTACCAAATAAATCAGCATGGGATCTCCTCCACCTCAAATCAAAGATTGTTCGTTAATCATCAGCTTAAATTGCAGTCCCAGCTTTTCCGCCGCCTTACGGCACAGCACCATTCGTTCCAGAAAGATTTCAAAATAATCCATCACAGAGCCATAATGCGTATCAACCGATAATTTCAGCTTAATCAGGCTATGCTCACGGTTGATTTTCAAAAGGGACTTTTCTACAGAGTAATTGACTCTGTCATGGATGTCAAAGGTTTTTTTCTCAGGATTGCGCACACGGCTGCGGCGCACGTCGCTTTTATCCGCCAGAATCAGCGCTGCCGCAATGGCATTGACGGGTACGCCCGTCCCCTCATCATGGTTGCCGATGGCGGCTACAATCGTCGCAATATCCGCCGCAGGCATATCCATCCTGTCCAGAATACGGAACGCCATCACTGCGCCGCTCTGCGAATGCTCCGCACGGTTGACCAGATTGCCGATATCGTGCAGATATGCCGCAATCATGCCCAGCTCCACCGCATGCGCGGAAAACCCAAGCGTTTCCAGAATATATTTCACCGATTCCGCTACCTTCGTCACATGCGCAAAGGAATGCTCCGTAAAGCCAAGCGCCGCAAGGGCTTCATCCGCACTTTGGATATAGGTGCGGATGTCCTCATTTTTTCGTATTTCCTCATAGGTAATCATGCACGTTCCTCCTCCGCGATAACATGCTGCCCCGTGATGGAAAATTCTACCCACTCTGCAATATTTGTTGCATGGTCACCGATTCTTTCCAGATATTTTGCAATCATCAGAAGGTCAATGCAGAATTCGCCGTTTTCCCGATTTTCGAGAATCAGCCGAATCAGCTCCTCCTTCACCTTATCAAACAGACCATCCACCACATCATCATACTGCATAACAGAACGCGCCAGTGTCAAGTCCTTTTTCACAAAGGATTCCACTGCATCCGTTACCATCTTTACCGTTGCGCGTGCCATTTCCTGAATATGCAGCTTGCTCTGCGTATCCTGTGCGCCGAGCGTTAGCATGATTTCCGCAATATCCCCTGCCTGATCACCGATACGCTCCATATCGGAAATCATTTTCAAGGCGGAGGAAATCGTCCGCAAATCCCTTGCTACCGGCTGCTGCTGCAAAAGCAGGCGCATGCAGAAGGTTTCAATATCACGCTCCATGTGGTCAATCTCGTTATCCTTTTCAAAGACCATCTGCACCACCGTGCGGTCATATTTCATCAGGGCAGAAACAGAAGCCGTAATTGCCTCCTCGCATAATGCCCCCATTTTAATCAGCTCTACATTTAATTGCTCCAGCTGAGCATCAAAACGACTGCGTACCATAGCTTAACCAAACCTCCCCGTAATGTAATCCTCTGTTCTCTTGTCTCTCGGAATGGAGAACAACTGCTCCGTATTATCATACTCCACAACCTCGCCCAGCAGGAAGAAGGCGGTGTTATCCGAAATACGGGTTGCCTGCTGCATATTATGCGTTACCATAATAATGGTGTAATCCTCCTTCAGCTTCAATGCCAGCTCCTCAATACGAGAGGTGGAAATAGGGTCGAGGGCGGAGGTTGGCTCATCCATCAGAAGCACCTCCGGCTGCACCGCCAAGGCTCTGGCAATGCAAAGCCGCTGCTGCTGCCCGCCGCTCATGCCGAGGGCGTTCTTTTTCAGTCTGTCCTTCACCTCATCCCAGATGGCGGCATCGCGCAGTGCCTTTTCCACAATCTCATCCAGCTTTACCTTGGAACGGATGCCATGCGTTCTCGGCCCATAGGCAATGTTATCATAAATGCTCATCGGGAACGGGTTCGGCTTCTGGAACACCATGCCGACTCTGCGCCGCAGCAAATTCACATCCATGCCCTTATAGATATCCTCGCCATCCAGAAGCACCTGCCCTGTGATGCGGCAGCCCTCAATCAAATCATTCATACGGTTCAGGCTCTTAAGCAGAGTGGATTTGCCGCAGCCGGAGGGCCCGATGAATGCCGTAATTTCCTTTTCCGGCAGCTCCAGATTGATGTTTTTCAGCGCATGAAAATTACCATAATATAAATCCAGATTGGATACAGATAGCTTTGTCTGATTCATACTTTTTTCCTTTTCTTTCATTTCTCTTTTCACTTCCGTCATTTCTCTTTCACACCGGCTTTCTTTGCAGCAAAGGAGGACAATGCGTTGATGCAGACCACCAGAACCAGCAGCACAACTGCTGTGGCATACGCCTGCTCCGTATAAAGCCCTTCATTCAGGAGGGCATACATGTGTACCGCCAGCGTGCGCCCCGAGGAAAACAGCCCATCTGCCACCTGCGGCGCTGTGCCTGCGGGATAGAGCAGTGCCGCCGTTTCCCCGACGATACGCCCGATGGCAAGAATGACCCCTGCCAGAATCCCCGGCACTGCGGAAGGCAGTACAATACGAAATACGGTTCTCAGCTTCCCTGCGCCAAGCCCGAAGCTGCCCTCGCGGTAGGTATCCGAAACGGAACGAAGTGCCTCCTCCGTTGTTCTTAAAATCAGCGGCAGCACCATGATGGAAAGCGTCAGCGCGCCGCCCAAAATGGAGTAGCCCCATTTCAGATAGATATTAAAAAACAGATACCCGAACAGACCAAACACGATAGAGGGAATCCCTGCAAGCGTTTCTGTTGTCATGCGGACAACGGAAACGAATTTATTGCCGCGCTTTGCATATTCCACCAGATAAATCGCTGCGAAGATACCGGCAGGCACCGAGAATAGCAGGGTCATTGCCGTAATGCTCAGTGTATTGATAATCGCGGGCATCATGGAAACATTTTCGGTATTGTAATTCCATGCAAACAGGGATGGCTTTAAATTCGGAATCCCCTTATATAAAATATAGATAATCAGAGAAACCAGCACTGCCAGTGTAATCACCGCAGAAAGCGTTACCAGTGCCGCCAGAAAAAGCGAAAACGGGTTTCTGCGATAGGCAGCCAGCCTTTCTCTCCTGCTTTGTTGATTGATTGCCTGCATCAGTCAGCCCTCCTTTTCAAAAGCGAGAAGCTCAGATTGATAATCAGGATGAATACGAACAGCACCACCGCCGTACCAAGCAGGGCTTCTCTGTGCAAATCCGTTGCATAGCCCATTTCCATAACGATATTCGCCGTCATGGTGCGGACACCGCTGAAAATGCTGTCGGGCAGAATAGGCTGATTCCCTGCAATCATGACAACCGCCATGGTCTCCCCGACGGCACGCCCGATGCCAAGCACAACCCCTGCCAGAATCCCCTGCTTTGCCGCAGGCAGCACAGCGAAGAATACGCTTCTTTCATGCGTTGCCCCCAGCCCCAAGGAGCCTTCGTAATAGCTCATGGGAACGGCGCGGATATTGCTTTCCGAAACACCGATGATAGTCGGCAGAATCATAATCCCCAGCAAAATGGATGCGGTCAGAATCCCCTTGCCGCCGCCGCCAAAGAGACTCTGCATGATGGGCACAAGCACCATCAGACCAAAAAAACCATAGACGATGGAGGGAATCCCTGCCAGAAGCTCTACCGCAGGCTTGATGATTTTATACAGCCGCTTCGGGCAGAACCACACCAGAAAAACCGCACAGAGAATGCCAAGTGGCACACCCACGATAATTGCCCCCGCGGTGACATACACACTGCCGACAATCATCGGGAAGATGCCATATATATTATTTCCGGGCTTCCATGTTTTCCCCAGAAGAAAATCCGCTACGCCAATTTTGCCAATGGCAGGCACGCCATTGGCAAACAGGAATATACAAATCAATCCAACTGCGAGAATGGATACTGCCGCAGCAGCCATGAACACCCATTTCATTACAGTTTCCTTCATTTCATTTCCCCCTTCATACTTGGGAACCTTGTTACTGTGCAGCGGACCAATCTGTCAGCTTGCCTGTGAAGATTTCCTTCACCTGTTCGCTTGTCAGATTGTCAACTGTGTTGTTGTGGTTTACCACAACTGCGATACCATCCATCGCAATCACTGTCGGGGTCAGTCCTGCCGCCAGTTCACTGTCCTTGAGCTCTCTGGATGCCATGCCGATGTCGCACATGCCCTCCATTACAGAGGTCATGCCTGTTGTGGAATCGGACTGCTGTACCTCAATCGTTGCATTGGGGTTGATGGCAAGGTATGCCTCCTTCAGCTTTTCCATCACAGGGGTTACGGAAGAAGAACCTGCCACAACGATTTTGCCTTCTGCTTCGGTGCTTTTGAATGCACCCGTATTGCCCTGACTGATGTATCCGTTTTCCTCAACAACTGCCTGCCCATCCTCGCTCAGAATGAAGCTGATGAAATCCTTGGTCACCTCGCTGACCTCCTTGCCTGTTGCAATATTGAAGGGTCTTGCGACTGCGTAGGTGCCGTTTTTAATATTTTCAGCAGATGCTTCGACCCCATCAATGGAAAGTGCCTTTACGGAATCATTCAAGGAGCCGAGGGAAACATAGCCGATGGCATTATCATTGCCTGCCACGGTTGTCATCATAACGGCTGTGCTGTTTGTGATTTCCGCTGTGTCTGTGGTGTTGTCGATTTTTTCACCTGCGTCGTTTTTTTCTTCAATGCCGAACAGCTCGATAAATGCGCCTCTTGTGCCGGAGCCATCCTCACGGGAAACAACCGTAATCGCGCCGTCTACCGCGCCGCCCTGTGCGCTGTCATTGCTGCCGCAGCCTGCTAACATTCCGACTGCTACTGTCATTGCCAAAGCAACTGCAAATACCTTTTTCATATTCATTTCTCTCCTTTTTTCCTGTTTCCCTTTCGTTTACAGTTAAGAGTATAGGGCAGAAAGGTTAAATGAAAAATCATACTTTTGTTAAATCTATGCAAAATCTGCAATCAATTTTTTCAATCGAAATCTTTTTTTATTTGCAATTTTAGGAACATTGACTTTTAAAAATGAACATGATAGTATGAAATCAGTTTCCGAAAAAATACAATTCCAAGCGGAAATTTCCGGTAAATATGGTAAATATAATGTAGTAATTTTTTATAGGGTGATTGCATGAGAATCAAAAGCAAAGTATGGATTGGGTCTGTTTTCTGTATTCTGAGTGCCTGTCTTTGGGGCGTTTCGGGTGCCGTTGGGCAATATCTTTTCAATCAGGCAGGCATTTCGCCGGAATGGCTCGTTTCTGCGCGCTGTCTGTTGACAGGGCTGCTGCTTCTGGTGTTTTATCAGGTGAAGCACGGCGGTGTTTTTTCCATCTGGATGGATAAGCAGGATAGAATCGGCATCATCATCTTTGCGCTGGGCGGCATGCTTTTCATGCAGTATGGCTATTTTGCCGCCATTGCCCATTCCAATGCCGCAACCGCAACCGTTCTGCAATATACCGCGCCGGTGCTGATTGTGGTCTATCTGGCATTTCGGGAGAAAAAGCTGCCGACAAAGCTGGAATGTATCGCCGTTTTCGGCTGTCTGGTCGGGACAATCCTTCTGGCAACGCATGGCAATCTGAAAAGCCTGAGCCTTTCGCCGCAGGCATTATTCTGGGGGGCGCTTTCCTCCATTGCGCTTGCGTTTTATACGGTTTATCCTGTGCGCCTTCTGGCAAAATATGATGCAATGCTCCTGATTGGGTGGTCGATACTGGTTCTGAGCTTCGTGATGCACTTTGTGCATCCCTCGTGGGACTACGCAGGCAACTGGAACACCTCCACCGTGCTGGCAATGGTTTTCATCGTCATCTTCGGCACAACCATCCCCTATCTGATGTTCCTCAACGGCGTAAAATACATCGGGCCTACCAAGAGCAGCCTTTACGCCTCCGCAGAGCCGCTGGCATCTACCGTTGTTTCCGTTGTGTGGCTTAAGGTACATCTGGAATTTATTGATTATATCGGTTTTGTTTTCATCGTTGCGGCGGTGCTGCTGCTTTCCTTCGTGAATCCTGCACCAAAAGAAAAAGAAAATACATAAGCATTAAAATAAGCCTCCGCAATGGAGGCTTTTATTTATGCTGTTTCTGTTATTTCTGTCTGCTTTTTCTCCTGCTTCTGCACCTCCTCCTTCAAAAAGGAGAGATACACGATGCACGCAAGATAGAACACCACATGGCCGACAAAGAGCAGAATTCCCCAGCCGCCAAGGCTCTCCGTCCCCTGCACCGCGGCGTAAAGATGAAGCGTCAGCTCTGCCAGAAGCACAAGGCTTCGGCTGCGGCAAATGCCCTGTATCGTCTTTTCCTCGCCGCCCTCTACCATGCCGACCTCCGCCGCCGCAGTCAGTATGATATACATAAAATACATGCGGATGCAGAGAATGAAAATCCCGACATAGCCAATGATGAGGTCATAAAACGGCAGCATGCCGCCGACATAATTGAGCACAACCATTGCCAGCTCATACCCAAGCATGACCTGCCCGAATGTACGGATGCGCTCGATCCCCTTCACCTTGCCCGTCAGCATTGCCACCGCGCCGAGCATGCTCATCCAGCCGACAAAATCGGGGATGATATCGAAGCCGAGGATGTAAATATCAATCAGAAACAAAAGCATTGCCGTACGGATATTGCCGAGGGCATCACTTGTTTTCCGCTCCTGCGTTGTTGTTTCCTGTGTTATTTCCTTTTGTAGGATTGTTTCCTGCATCCAATGCACCCCCCTTCAACGGAATCGTTTCCAGTAATTCCTTATGATTCGTATACAGCCGCACCTCGTAGGGCGTTTCCAGACGGGCAAAGGCATCCGCCAGATTGTCGCTGTTTTCGTCATTCCCAAGGTCAATCCTGCCGTCCCAATCCTCGTCTGTGCTGATAATCTCCCATGCCACGCCTGCGGAACTGCTGCCGCCGCTGCCAACCTGTAAACTGTCGATGCTCTCCCAATATTCGTCCTCACTCATCTCCTGCGGACAAAGCACCGCAAGCAGTACGCTCTGTTTTTCTCTTAACGCCGTGCCTGTGTATTCCAGATAGGCGGCATGAGTCGCAGATGGCGCAAGCGTTTCATTGAACTGCATCTCCTGATTTATGCCAAGCAGACTATTCATCACATCGTTGCTGCCGAAAAGGAAGCCCCACTGCCGACAATACGCCGCATCCGCGACCCTCCAGTCGCCGACCTGCCGATAACTGCCCTGCGCCATTTCCTCCTCCAGCTTATATATCCCATAGTTCACAGTGCCGTAGATATCAAAAGCCCTGCTTTCGTCTTTCAGAAGCGCAATCGACCAGTTCCCCTTCGTCTCCTCAAAAATACGGAAGTGCAGGAAATGCTGGGTGACCGATTTCTCCGCCGAAAGCTCATTGACCTGCATAATCCCGTCCATCGAGCCGTCCGCCTGCTCATCCAGCAGATAAAAATCCTCCATCTCCATGGAATCATAGAAGCGATATGTATAGTCCGCCTTTGTCCCGGAATCCAGACGGGCATGATAGGTGTCCTCCGCCGCTTTGTATTCCGCAAGCGCCCAATCCCGATAGGTGTCAAATTCCTCCTCCGGCACGGTCAGCGCAAGCTTCGCCAAATCCCGTTCCTCAAACGCCTCATAAAAAATCGAAATTGCCATTTCCGCCGAGGGAATCTCGAACAGGCGCGCATCCTCCAGTGTCAGCCGCAAGTCCTCCGCCGTTTCCACCTTGGAGGTATCGAAATATTGGGGCTGATAGGCAAAGCTGACCGAAGCAAGGCAAAGCACCACCGTAATACACGCCGTTGCAAAGGCTGCCCCCTTTGGCACACGCCCGAAATCCGCAATTCGCCCGATGCGCGTTTTGATATTCCTCGCGCCGTTCGCCATAGAGGTTGTCCCGATGCGGCTCGCACAGCGGCTGTCCGCCATATCAAGCAGAAGCATCCCGTATTCCCGTTTTTCCTCACCGCGCAGCTTTTCCAATGCACGCTGGTCGCAAAGAGCCTCGCTGTCGTTGCGGATGATGCGGCACAGCCAATAAACAAACGGATTGAACCAGTTGAGTGCCTGCAACAGATGCAGCAGGAAATTCACCAATACATCATGATGCTTCAAATGCAGCATTTCATGCAGCAGCACCTTTTCATCAATCGTTTCTGCCATGCTTTCCGGCACAACCAGAATCGGGCGCACCATGCCGCAGAGAAACGGCGTTTCGATTCCCTTGCAGATACGCACGCTTTTCTGTGTGGGAAGGTCATATTTTTCCGCCGTTTTTCTGATTTTCTCCCGTAAGGAGGGCGTTACCGCCGCCCCCTTGCGAATTTCGAGCCGCAGCCTTGCATACAGCAGTGCATCATACAGCAAAACCGCCGCCACCCCTGCCAGATAGACCGCAAATAGCCTATCCGTCAGCGACCATGCGGAAAACGGCATTTTTTTCAGCAGGGAGATTTCGCCGCCGCCCATCCCGAAGGGCGTGGATAACAGCGAATTTCGCCCCAGCTCCACCGCCGCACGCAGACGCTTCATCCCCGAAACCCAAAGTGTATTCAGCGCAAAGCCTGTCGAAAAAAGCCGCAGATTTTCGGGCAGAATGGCGCGCACCAGAAGCACCAGCCACACCAGATAATGCCATCTTGCGGAAAGTTTATCCCGAAACAGCCGCTTAAAAAGCACAAGCATCAGTCCCGTCAGCGTAATGCCGAGGGTAAAATACAGAACTGTCCATAGATTCGTCATACGTCCATCCCCTCCAGAAGCTGCTTCAGCATTGCCTTCTCCTTCTCCGTCAGCCTGCCCTCCTCCACGAACGCCGCCACCAGTTTTCCTGCCGAGCCATGATAGACCTTGTTCAGAAAGCTTTCCTCCTCCTGTCTGACACATTCCTCGCGCCCGATGACTGCCGCATACCGCTTCGGGCTGCCCTCTGCCGCCACCAGTCCCTTATGCTCCAGACGGCTCAGAAAGGTATACACCGTGTTTTTGTTCCACCCCTCCGTCAGGGCATCCATCACCTCGCTTTGCGTGGCTGTGCCCTTCTCCCAGAGAATTTCCATCACCTTCCATTCGCTGTCGGAAATTTTGTAATCCATATCCAGTCCCCCCTTCCAGCCTACAGCTGTAGTCCTTTTCTTTTATACTACAAGCGTAGGCTGATTCTGTCAAGCAAAATTCTCCCATAAAAAACAATAAAAAAAGACCGTCGAAACGGTCTTACTCTCATCCTGCTGTGATATGTCCCTTCATCAGAAGGAAAATCAGAAACAGACAGCAGACAAACACAAGGCACCAGCCGAGGATGCCCCGCGCCCTTTTCCGAAGCTGTATGCCGTAAACGAAGGCAATGCCCGAAAACAACGCCGCAATCCACGCAAGCAGCAGTAAAATGATATATAGCACCTTTGGCAGGATAATTTCCATACGAACTCCCTTCGTCTTTTCTCTGATGGTTTCCAAGAGGTATTGTACCATGTTTGCAGGGGAAGAAAGCAGCTGCGAAGCAGATATTTTCTTCCGCAAGGCATGGTATGAGCAAGCTATGCCTGCGAATCGTAGAATTTGCTGTGAAAACAGCAGATAGACGCTGTAAGCGGCTAACCCACGGATAGGTCCGTGGGTATTGTACCATAAAAGAGAGAAGAAATAAATAACCTCCGCCATAAAAAATATGTAAATAAGGCAGAGTGATTGCTCACCCTGCCCTTTTGTCAAATTTATTTATTCTGATATGCGCGGTAAAGGAACGCCACAATCTGACCGCGTGCGCAGTCCTGATCGGGGGCAAAAAGACCGCCGCCAATGCCGCTTGCAACGCCATTTTTCACAGCCCACGCAACCGCATCCGCATAATACGCATCCGCGGAAACATCGCTGAAGCCTGCCGCTTTATTCACCTTTTCGCCAAAGGCGCGATAGAGGAAGGCAACGCTCTGCGCTCTGGTGCAGACTGCATCGGGGCTAAAGGTTGTTGCGGAGGTGCCGCTGACAATCCCTTCTTCCACAGCCCACGCAACCGCCTTCGCATAATACGCATCTGCGGAAACATCAACAAAGCCGCTCATGCCCTTCGGTTCGGGAGAGCCTGCCGCACGCCACAGGAAGGTGACAATCTGCGCTCTGGTGCAGGGCAGATTTGCGCCGAAAAGGTTCTCGCCAATGCCGCCTGTCACGCCGTTTTCGCTTGCCCATTTCACCGCTTCGTAATAATACTCCTCGGCAGAAACATCCGCAAAAAGCTTCTCAGGTGCAATGGGTTCTGCCTTTTTCTCCGCAAAGGCTGCTGTAACCGTTACCTTGGAGGCAGGCATGGTGAAGGTATATGTGCCGTCGCCGTTGTCCTTGAGGGTCAATTTGTTGCCCTTTGCATCCTTCGCAACGATGTCATCCACCTCATAGCCCTTGTCGGGGGTAGCGGTGATGGTTACGTCACTGCCCTTTTTCGCATTTTTGGGCGTTACGCTCAAAGAACCGTTTTCTGTCTTGTCGGGCACTGTGACAGCATATCTGGGGGTGCTGCTGCCGCCGCCGCCGGAGGAAGAAGAACTGTTGCTTTTCTCAACCAGTGCCGCAATCGCATCCCGAATATTCTTCGCCATCTGGTCTACATCTGCCTGTTCCAGTTTGCTCTTATTTCTGTCAACCGCACTGATTGCCGCTTCTACCGCACCATAATTGGTGTAACGGCTTCCATCGATTTTCTCAGCAGCCGCGATTGCTTCATCAACCTTTGTGTAGTCCGCAGAAATATTTCTCTTGTCCCATGCAAAGGTAGGGTGCTTGATGCCTGCAACCCATTCAATGCCTGTTCCTTGATGTGTTTGAAGCCCTGTAAGCACATCTTCAGATTTGAAATCAGAAACAGCTGTGCCTGCATTGGCATTTATTTCATCCACAGGCGTTGCCGCATATTTATCATCATCATACCAGTAGTTGTTTGCTACTGTGCCGTCCCAAAGATAACCAACCCAACAAGTATTTCCATCTTTATCTGCGCCCATGTCGGTCGTCGTAACCATACAGTTCTTGGTTGCAATATCGGCATTTCCAACGATTCCGCCAACAGAGTTATTGACAGTTGCAATACATCCAACGATTCCGCCAACAGCGGCCTTAATGGAGTTGACAACAATTTTACCATCAAACCAACAATCCGTAACCGTTAAATCGCCATCAAATTGTGCACCAACAATACCGCCAATGGTATCAGGTGGCAAATTATTTGGATCCTTATAAAATCCCTCGGAATTCTTGAAATTTCCTGTAAGTGTTGCAGTTGAATAGCAACCGGAAATGGTGCAGCCCTGCACGGTAACACCAACGATGCCGCCAATATTCTTTTCCGTTTTGGTGCCGCTGTAAATGCTGCCGGATGTCCAGCAGTTGGTGATTTTGGACTTACCCATCCAATCGACTAAAATACCTTTACCTGCGGCACTGTCATCTTTAGGGTCAATCCAGATTTCAGCGTTTGCAATACCAAGGTTTTTAATCTCACCATTGTACACGTTTCCAAATAGTGCATTTCGACCTAAATTATTTGATTCTTCGTAATCACCAGTATCAGAATCGTGAGAATACAGATTCGAAATCACATGGCCCTGTCCATCAAACACGCCACAAAAACTGTATTCAGGGCAGTCTCCGCCGATGATAGTACCAATCGAGATCCATTCATGCCTGGATAAATCAATGTCATTATCCAAATAGAAAGTTTTCCCTGCAAAATTTGTGGTTCCGGGGTCTGCATTTACAAGCTGTGCCAAACCTGCAAGCTGTTCCGCAGTCGTAATATGATATTTCGTAGCATCTTCATGCCCTACATACCAGCTTGTATCCGCAGTGCCATCCCAAGCATCCACTGTATTATTTCCAGATTCCCCTTCATTCGAAGAATCTTCTACATCCTCATTTGTAGGGACAACCGTATTCTTAGTTGTACCAACAGCTTCATTCGAGCCTGCAACAGTAGCCGCACCGTTACCTGTGCTTGGCTGGCTGCCAAATGCCCCCCCCTCGAATACATCATCAGCATACGCCGCTGTCGGCAGCAATGTCAGGCACATTGCAAGCGAAAGCGCGATGCTTGCAATTCGTTTTTTCATAGAGATTCCTCCTTTTTTCTTTACGTTCTTCCTTTTCCCGTTTTTCGATATTTTCTTATCTTTATATTATAGCTTTTTTCCCCTTCCCTGTAAATCCTATCAAAGCATAAAAAAAGAGGATTTTTTTCAAATCCTCCTCATACTTTTTTTACTTTTATTGCCCGATTTCGGCTTATTTCCTCGTAAACCCTGCCAAGCCAAACGCCGCCGGACCGCCATGCGTCGTAATCACGCCGCCTGCCTGAATCCATCTGGTTTCTTTGAAGCCAAGCGCCTTCGCCGCTTCCTCCACCGCCTGCCGCACCGCATCCGGAAAGCCGACCACCCAGACAAACCACAGGCAGTCCCGTTCCAGATTATATTTCTCCGCGTATTCCGTCAGCATCTGCACGGCAACCTTCTTCATTTTTCCGCGGTATTTTTTCGTTGCAACCAGCTTGCCATCCAGAATTTCAATCACAGGATGCAGATTTAAAAGCTTTGCCCCCAGAAATGCCACATTGCTGACGCGACCGCCGGCACGCAGAAATTCCAGATTCTCCGGCATGAAGCACATCTTCGCCCTGGCAATCAAATCCTCCGCCGCACGGACTGCTTCTGCCATCGTCCAATCGGGGTGCTGCTGCAAAAGCTCCGCCACGGCAATCACCACGTTGCACTGCCCTGCGGAAACCTGCTTCGTATCCAGAATCGTGACATAGTCCCGCTCCTCTGCCGCCAGAACCGCACTCTGCATGGAGCAGGTTGTCACCGCAGAATATGCCAGATACAGCAGCTGTGCATCGGGGTATTCCGCATGGATGCGGTCAAAGGCAGTCTCAAAGTCACCGGGCGTACTGCCGCTGGTTTTCGGCAGTCTGCCTGTTTCCTCATAGTAATCTACAATTTTCTCGACGGGAAATGCGCCGTCCTCCATGGTTTCATGGTCAAATGAAACATGCATGGGTACGATTTTTATGTTATATTCCGCCGCTAAGACGGGATTGATATCAGAGCCGGTTTCTGCAACAAGAACAATCTGTTTCATCTTTTTTTCCTTTCCATTGCCACTCATTCGGTTATCACGAATAATATTACATGGTTTTCCAAACTATGTCAATGGTTTCCACAAACTTCCATATTTCCACAAAAAAAGAACGCATACTTTTTATATGCGTTCTCGTTTTTTATTCAGCTGCCTTTGCCGCTTCTGCCTGTCGATAGGATTCGCTTCTTCTCTCCGCGCGCTTTTCGGCTCTCTGCTCCTGCCGCAGCTGTGCCAGCTTTTCGGGGTCATCCGCTGCATCTAAGAGCAGCTTTTCCTCCTTCAGCTCATCCGTATACGGCACAACGCGCCCCTCCAGATAAACATACTCAGGCGATGTGCGGAATATCGTATTGCTTGAGCCAACCTGACTGATGGTAATGACATCCCAATCCTTAAGCGTACTCTTTTTCAGCTTGAGAATATTATCATTGATAAACTTCCGCGACTGTTTTTCTCCGTTGACATAAACCTGACTCCACTTCGTGAAGTTTTCGCCCACAAGGGTATAATGCCCGTCCACCGTTTCACTCGAATACAGAATCTCGGCATCGCGTATGCCCATTGTCATGTGTCCCTCCGTAATGACGGGATTGCCGTTATAGACATACTGCTCGCCGTAAAGCAAATCATACTGTAGCAGCTCCAGATCCATCAGGTATTCCGCCTGATCTGCGGAATTCATTCTTTCCTGATGATAATTGAACACCGTGCCCGTATGCAGACCGATACGATCCATCACGACAGACATCATCTGATAGCTGGGAATCGTGCCATCCTCTTTTTTCAGCCCGATGTTGTCCCAGATAACATAATTCGTATTGAACAGGCTGCCGCTCTTCATATCCGCTTCGGTCAGCCCCATAGTCGGCAGATGGTCACCATAGAATACGACTACCGCAGGCTCGCCGCGCTTGTCCATCATGTCCACCAAATCCGCTGCAAACTGATCCATTTCGTATACCTGATTGACATAGTATTCCCACTGGCAGTTCTTTTCCTCCGATTCCAGACCGCCTGCCATCAGGTGCGGATGCTCAATGATGCGCTCCTCAGGATAGCTGCCGTGCCCCTGATCGCTGACGGTAAATACAAAGTCCTGCTGCTCCGTGGAATCCAGACAATCCTTGATATGCTCCAAAAGCACCTCGTCCTTTGCCCAGCCGGTTTCTGTCGTGTCAAAATTCATAAATTCCTTACTGGTGAAGGTATCAAAGCCAATGTTATTGTATACCTTCGCTCTGCTGTAGAAATTCCCGCTGTGGTTATGCACCGCATGCGTGCCGTAATCAAATGCCGCCAACGCCGTTGCCGCGCTTTCCGCAGTCTTTTCCTTCAGATAACTCTTATAAGGATATTCGCCGGGGCCGAAATAACGCATGCTCATGCCTGTCAGCATTTCAAATTCCGTATTTGCCGTGCCTGCGCCGATGGAAGGCACCTGACAATAGCCGGAGGAATATTCCGAAGCCATTTTTCTCAGATTCGGCAGGGCATCCTTCGAGGTCTGCAATGCCGTAAATTCGGAAACATCAAAGAAGGACTCCAGCTGCACGAAAAGCACATTCGGCAGCACCTTTGCATCGGAGGTGCTTTTTGTAATCTCACCATTGTTGCTGATTTCCATCATTTTTTCCTTCGTGTAGCCGTTTGGCTCGGAAATGCCCGTATTAAAAATACTTGCCGCAAAGCAATAGGGCAGACCGTAGTCCTGATATGCAAACGCGATATTCGCGAAATAGGTCGAAACGATACGGTTCTGAATGACATAATCCGTCAGTACACCATAGCCTGCGAAGGAAGCCCCCACAAGCACAATGGATATCACATAATTGATTTTTCCCTTAAATCTCCCTGCCGTGCGGAACAGATGAATCAGCCCCAGCACCAGAAGAATCAGGATAATCGCAATCCCTGCCAGCTCCAGCACGTTAAAATAATTCGTGAAAAGGGAAACCCCCTCCGAGACCGTTTTCAAATCCTGTGCATTAAACGGCGTAACCCTTCTGGAAAGCATCAGCCCATTGGTCAGCCCCAGAAGCAGCCAGAGAAAGCTGAGGATGAAGCGGGCAAACACACGCCGCTTGCATAGATATACAATCGAAAAGGTAACAAAAATCATAAACGCATTATACAGAAATGCCTTCGTGGAAACACGCGAATACGAAATTGCCGCCACCACAGAATGACGGGACATTGCCTCTATCAGAAAGTTGATGGCGATTGCCCAAATGCCGTGCAAAATCAGTGAATAGCGGTTCATATAGGGATAAAGCTTCTGCATTTTCTGTGCAAAGCGGCTGTTGCGGTATGCCGCTTCCTTTTCCGCCTGCCGCTTTTTCATCGCACGAATACCGTTCTTCATATCTGCCCATTTCAGAGATTTCAGCTTGCCGAAACAGCCCTTGATATCAGGCTTTTTGAACTTTATTTTTCCCATTTGTATCAAACTCCTTGTTAGATTGCCTTTCCTTCTTCAAAGCCTCAAGCTTAGAACAAAAAACGCCCTTTGCAGCAATCTACAAAGGACATAAAGTTACACAAGACTACTTTTCGATAATAGCGTTCAAAAATGCTTTTGTCAAGCGTTTAAACAAATTTTAAGAAATATAAAAAGGAAGGTATTGAAAAAAATACCTTATATACCAACAAAGGACAGGCACGCTCCTCCTGTCCTTCATCGGTATTTCGTTTCTTTAAAAGGTACCCTTTCGTCAATTTTCTGATGAAACGATACCCTCTCACAAATGCTTATATATATTTCTGCAAGGTCGGAATCAGCTTATTCATATCAATCGGCTTTGCAACATGGTCATTCATGCCTGCCGCCAGCGCACGCTGTTTGTCCTCCGCAAAGGCATTTGCCGTCATGGCGATAATCGGAATAGCTGCCTTTTCGGCATCCGCCATTCTGCGGATTTTCCTTGTGGTATCATAGCCACCCAGAATCGGCATCTGAATATCCATCAGAATCAGATCATAAAAATGCGCCGGTGCCTTTTCCAGCATTTCCATACATTTCACGCCGTCCGCCGCGCGCTCCACCAGAAGTCCTTCCTCCTCCAGAAGCGCAATCGCGATTTCCGCATTCAAATCGTTATCCTCTGCAAGCAGAATCCGCTTACCCGCAAGCGGCTTGCCATTCGGATGGACTTGTGCGCGCTTGGTTTGTGTGTCCTCAAAAGCCGCAATACGGCAGGGAATCCGAATCGTAAAGGTCGAGCCTTCCCCCACTCTGCTGTGTATTTTAATCTCGCCATGCATCATCTCCACCAGCTTTTTCACGATACCCATGCCGAGCCCCGTACCTTCCACACCGCTGACCGTAGAGGAGCGTTCTCTGGTGAAGGATTCAAAAATATGCTTCTGGAATTCCTCTGACATGCCAATCCCGTTGTCGCTGACGGAAAGCTCCTGTATACATCTGCCATCCTTCTGTGCAGGAAGTTGGCGCACAGAGCAGCGAATTGTACCGCCCTCGCCTGTATATTTAATCGCATTGCTGATTAAATTCAGAATGATTTCCGTAAAACGGGAGATATCCATATAAATATACGGATAGATGATATCCTTGGAAATGGTCAAGGTCTGGTGCTTCTTTTCAATCTCCGCGCTGACCATGTGCAGGCAGTCATCCAGAACCGATTCTGCTTCAGCCACGCTTTCCTCCAGCACCACATTGCCCGTTTCAATCCTCGATAATTCCAGTACGTTATCCAGTATGGACAGCATTTTCTGTCCGCAGATGCCGATTTTTTCCAAATAGCTTCGCAGCAGCTCCTTTTTGTCCAGATTCCTGTCCGCCAGCTCGGCATAGCCAATAATCGCATTCATGGGTGTGCGGATATCGTGGCTCACATTGAACAGAAACACCGATTTTGCTTCATTGGCTGCATCCGCCGCCTCAACCGCCTTTTGCAGCTGCTCCTGCTGCTCCTCGCTTTTCGTTCTGCTTTTTTGTATCAGGCAATACGCACCTAAGGCAAACAGCACCAAAACAATAGCCGCAAACATAGCCATCTTCACCGCCGCACGATTGCTTTGCTCCAGCAGCTTATAGGTATGCTCCATATCCATTTCCATGCAAATCGCACCGATCACCTCGCCGGTATCCTCGCGCACCGGATAGCAGGCTGTGAAAATATGCCCCCATGCGGTGTCCACGATTTCCTGCGAATAAACGGTTTCTCCTGCAAGTGCCGCTTCGATATACGGAACCATTTCTTTTTCTATGTACGTTCCGGGATAGGCAAAATCCTTTGCATCCAAATCCAGCCCATCAATCAGATAAATCGGTCTGCCGTCCGCCCCCATCTTCGCTGTATAAAGATAGCGGGTGGGATTCAGCTTTCGCAGCTCGCTCAGCTCCTTTTGCAGCCTCTGATAGCGTTCTGACTGCATATCCGCAATCGTAGAAATATTTTTGTAATCCTCTCCGGTTAATTTTTGCAGCACCAGCTTATGAATGGCATCAGCGCACTGAGTATTCCATTCTACAGCCGATTCCAGTGTATTTTCGCTGTAATTTCTCTGCAAAATAAAGGTATATACAGAAACGAGAAATACCGTAAGCAGGAATAAAAATACAATAACAACCCTTAGCCTGTGTGTTTTGCTTCCGTTTATCTCTGCCGTTTCTTTTTCCAAAGGCTGCGGCTGTTCTTCCATCCTCATTCCCCCCCCTATCATGTTTTCAATCCATCAAAATACTGAATATTTTCTTCATTTTAGCACGCATGATTTCAGAAAACAAGAGAAGTCTCTGCTGATTTCGACAAAATATTACAATCCCTTCTGCTGCAAATATAAAAAAGTCCTGTACCCTTTCGGATACAGGACGAATTTTACTGTATAAGATTACAGATTTTTTGCATATTCATAGCCCAACTCAAATGCTTTTTTGTTGTTGGGGATGAATTTTGCTTTGCCGCCTTCAAAAACATGTGCGAATGTTTCATCCAGACCTGCAATATCAATTGCGCCTGTTGCGTAAACAACTGCACCCAGCATAACCAGGTTAGCCAGCTTGGAGCCGCCGAAGTTGTCTGTTGCAATTTTGTTTGCGGGAACAGCGTATACCTTAACGCCATCCTTTACAGCGCCAACGGTGCAAAGGTCAGCATTCACAACCAGAGCGCCGCCTTCCTTTACAACGCCTACAAATTTATCCAGAGAAGGCTGGTTCAGTGCTACGATACAGTCTGCATCCTTTGTAACAACGGGAGAACCAACATTTTCGTCGGAAATGATTACGTTTACGTTTGCAGTACCGCCACGCATTTCGGGACCATAGGAAGGACACCAGGAAACTTCTTTGCCTTCCAGCATGCCAGCATAAGCCATAATTTTACCCATCAGCAGAGAGCCCTGGCCGCCGAAACCTGCGATGATAGAAGAAAATGTACTCATAATTATTTGCCCTCCTCTACTGTGATATCTTTATATACGCCCAGAGGATAGTAAGGAATCATTTTTTCTCTTACAAATTCCATAGCTTTTACGGGTGTCAGACCCCAGTTTGTAGGGCAGGAAGCTACAACCTCGATGAAGGTGAAGCCCAGACCCTGTTTCTGGATTTCAAATGCTTTTCTGATTGCTTTCTTCGCAGCTGCTACCTGTGCAGGTGTGGAAATGGATACTCTTTCGATGTATGCGGGACCTGTCAGGGATGCCAGCATTTCGGAAACGCGCAGAGGGTTACCGTTTACCTTGGGGTCACGGCCGTTCTGAGCTGTTGTTGCCTTCATGCCGGGCAGAGTTGTGGGAGCCATCTGCCCACCTGTCATGCCGTAGATACCGTTGTTGATGAAGATTGTTGTAATCTTTTCACCACGCGCTGCTGCATGAACGATTTCACATGTACCGATGGAAGCAAGGTCACCATCGCCCTGATATGTAAATACTGTCTGTTCGGGATGTACTCTCTTGATACCTGTTGCTGTTGCGGGAGCACGACCATGCGCACACTGGATTGCGTCAATGTTGAAGTAGTTGTTTGCAAATACTGCACAACCTACGGGAACTGCAACGATGGAGTTGCCCAGCTCGCCCATTTCTTCCAGAACTTCTGCTACCAGTCTGTGTACGATACCGTGTGCACAACCGGGACAATAATGCAATTTCGCGTCTGTTAAACCTTTTGTTTTTTCAAATACAACTGCCATTATTTGTCACCTCCCATAACTTCTTTACCAAATTCAACAATTTCATCTACAGTAGGTACGTTACCGCCTGTTCTGCCGTGGAATGCAACCTTGTTTCTATCGTTACAAGCGTATGCAACGTCGGGTGTGACTGCGTACCTTTTGTATAATGGGTCAGCGACTTATATTCTGTAGC
>OLQS01000435.1_pt1 | contig 28121 bp, 19 predicted proteins | sample 1672291 | NCBI WGS metagenome assembly OLQS01 (sample SAMEA3136668, study PRJEB25190) | human gut metagenome | biome: human gut; feature: human-associated habitat; material: faeces | place: Austria | collected 2013
ACATGAAGACACCGCTTAGCTCTATCATGATGTGCTCTGATGCGTTGAATGACGAGAAGATAGAAAGTATGCCGGAATTGAAAAAAAGCTTTCTGGGAGTGGTGAAGTCTGAAACCGTGCATTTGCTGAAGTTGATAAACAGACTGTTGACTATCTCGAAGCTGGAAAACGATAAACTAACGATGGTAAAAGAGAAAGTGAAGCTAGAACCGATGCTTGAAAGAATAAGGGAAACCTTTAAGGCAAAATCTACCAAGCCGTTGCATTTCACGTTAAACCTGCAAGCCAAGGAAGTGAATGCTGACAAGGAATATCTGGAAGAGGCTGTCTATAACTTGGTGGACAATGCCGTGAAATATTCTAAAGACGAGGGGGAGGTAGAGATAGAAATAACTTCGGAGTGCAGCGGAGGTTATTCCTGCATCAAGGTGCGCGACAACGGTATCGGTTTTTCTGAAGAAGATAAACGTAAGATATTTGATAAATTTGAGCGTGGTTCTGCCATCAAAAGCTCCCGTTTGGGCAAGGTCGCAGGGTTTGGATTGGGACTGAACTATGTGTATCGGGTGATGGAGGCACATGGAGGGACAGTGACGGCAAGCAGCGTGGTTGGAAAATTCAGTGAATTTACATTGTATATGTCAGCATCGGAGGAAGAGGATACTGAAAACAAAATGATAGATGGAAAACAAAATTAAATTGCTTTTGGTGGAAGATGATTCCATGTTGACCTATGTCGTAAAGAGCAGTCTGGAAGGACTGATTGGAGGATATGAGGTTATTACGGCTGTTAATGGGCAAGAAGGCTTGAAAGCATATCAGGAGTATCATCCGGATATTATTATCTCGGATGTGGATATGCCGGTGATGAATGGTTTTCAGATGGTGGAGCGCATCCGTGAAGTGGATGGAAATATACCTATCCTACTGGCTTCGGCGTTGGGCTCGCCCAAAGATGTGACCAGTGGATATAAGTTAGGAGCCGATAATTACGTGAAGAAGCCTTTTGTGGCTGAAGAACTGGATGCACATATACATGCTTTGCTTAAATTGAGAAAAGGACAGCCTTCGCGCAATGAAACAGATTGCTACCACTTCGGGCAATACACACTGGATGCCGCACACGCAACCCTTAGGAATGACAAAAACGGTGAGAAAACAGTGTTAAGTCGGCGCGAAGCCGGAATTCTCAGACTTCTTGCACAGAACAAGAATCAAGTAGTGAAACGGGGTGCTATTGTCAGCCACAATTGGGAGACTCAGGATGAAAACGACTACTTTATCTCGCGTAGCCTTGATACCTATCTGGTGAAACTACGCAAATGCTTGGAAGACGATCCTACGGTGTCCATAAAGACAGTCAGAGGGGTGGGGTTGATGTTGGTAGAGGAATAATTGAGTAGGAGTGTATCATTTTTTTTATTGTTTCTTCAATGCAGTATTTTGTTTGTTCAAGCATTTTCTATATATAGATAACTGTTTTAAAACTAATACTATTTGCTTATGCTTAAAAAAACGATTACTGCCTTAAGCCTACTTTGTATCCTTGCAGCCTGCCAGAGTGACGACAACTCTTCACCACAACCCAAGCCTCGCAAAGACATTGCCTTGACCCGTGCCGAGCAGGAGATGACGGATTTAGGAACGGATTTTGCTTTCCGTTTCTTTAATCAGGTTTGTAAAACGGAGGTGGAGAAGCCCAATCTGTTCATTTCTCCTTTGAGCGCTTCGCTCTGTCTGTCTATGATTGCCAATGGAGCGTCGGGAAACACACTGTCTGAGATGACAGATGTCCTGGGCTTTTCGGGCTATTCGTTGGAAGAAATGAACAACTATAATAAGAAGCTGGTGGAGGCGTTGCTCGATTTGGACAATACCACACAGTTGGGAATTGCCAATTCCATCTGGATAAAGAAAGGGTTCGGTGTTCATGACGACTTTGTAAGCGTAAACAAAAAGATGTATGACGCGCAAGTGCAGGAGCTGGATTTTGCCTCTCCCAAGGCTCCGGACATTATAAACGGCTGGTGTGCCGGGAAAACGAATAATTGCATCCCCAAAGTCTTGAATGAGATTCCGGAGACGGCGCGTCTTTATCTGTTGAATGCGCTTTATTTCAAGGGGATTTGGAAGAATCAATTCAAAAAATCGGATACGGCAGAAGAGGCTTTTACGAATGCTGACGGAAGTAAATCGACTGTACACATGATGAATCTTCGTGACGAGAGATTCAACTATGCCGAGAATGAGTATTTCTCAATGGCAGAGTTGCCTTACGGCAATGAGGCTTTCAGTATGGTGGTGCTCTTGCCGGCAGAGGGAAAATCGTTGGATGAGTGCCTGCCGCAGCTGAATGACGAGCGCTGGGGGGAATGGAACAGTAGTTTATCAAGCTCTGCCTTGAACCTTAAGTTACCCCGGTTTGAAATGGAATATGATAAAGAACTCATTGACGATATGATGGCAATGGGAATGCAAGAGGCTTTTACTCCATCGGCCGATTTTTCCGGAATGGCGGATGAGGATTTGTTTATCAGTTTGCTGCAACAGTTCACTTATGTGAAAGTGAATGAAGAGGGGACGGAAGCTGCGGCTGTAACTGTCGGAGGAATGGACGTGGCCGCTCCCGGACCAAGTACGGTAATTCCGTTCTATGTGGACCGTCCTTTCATCTTCCTGATAAAGGAGAAGAGTACGGGAGTTATTCTGTTTATGGGTAAAGTCACAAAACTATAACTACAATATATTGAAATAGAAAGAGCTGTCTGCCAACCGCAGACAGCTCTTTCTATTTATAACCGGCTCTTGTATATCTGTGCCATTGCCTTCTGATACTGGTTTTCCAGTTGCAGAAGGTTTGTCTTGCTTTGATAGACAACCGATATTTCAACGAAGTATTCAATCATACTGATTTGTCCTCCCATAAGTGCTTGTTTCAGTAAAGAAAGGTCTTGCTGTTGATGGAAGGTGCGCTCGTATTCCTCCATGGAAGCGTGCAGGTTCTTGGCCTCTTCATAGAGTTGCCACAAGGCGGAGCTGGCTTGCAGTGCGGCGTTCTCCTTTTGGTAGTCAATGTTGAGCGCTTGTGTCTTGGCTATCTTGACCTTATTGCGGTTTTCGAAAAGCGGGAAAGAGAAGCCTACTACTACACCGTTCAGCGGATGCCCCGATTCGGTATTTCTACGGTAACCCAGTTCTAGTTTGGGCAGCCAGCCTTGCTTGCTTGCCGAAATCTGTTTCCGGGCGGCAGAACTTTCACCCTGCAAGGATTGCAGGGTGGGGTCTGAAGCCAGCAGTTCGTCGGCCAGCGGGTGGAAGTCGGCCGGCAACGGCACTGCCGGGTATTCTGTCAATCCGAGTGTTTGGGCGTCGGGTGTGGTACCGGGTCTGGGACGTCCCGGTGTGAGCGGCTGGTTTCCGTTGAGGACAAGCAGCTCTTTCAGTTTGTTGTTAAGTGCCGTCTGGTTCATGCGGACTTCCGTGCGTACATTCAGCAACTCCAGATTAATCTTGTTGGTTTCCAGTGCATTGGCATCTCCCGTTTCCAAACGCCGGGTGTACATGGCCGACAGTTCCTCCGCATTCTTCAACCGTTCGTCGAGCAGGGCTTGCTGGCGTTGCAGCATGATGATGTCCAAGCATACTTCCTTCGCTTGCAGCAATATCTGCTGGCGGAAGGCGGTGGCTTGTGCATCCAGTGCATTTGTCTTGAGTCGGTTCATCTTCCCTCGGGTGGCGTAAAGCGTGGGGAAGTCGAAGCTTTGCGAGATGACCATTTCGCCGACTGTCTCGTCACTGTTCTTGGAGTCCCAAAGGTGGGCGTATGACAGTGTAGGGTCGGGGAGGTTGTTGTTTGTCTTGTTCTCCAGTTTTTGTGAGGAAATGAGGTGGGAGTTAGCCTGCAATTCCTTGTTGTTGGCCTCTATCTGCTGGAGCACGGCATCAATGCCGGACGTTTGTGCGCTCATCCCCGCAAAAGCGAGGATGGCGGCGCTGAATATGAAAAATCTTTTATTCATTGTCTGACGTTTTAGGTTGTTGGTTATGGTGCATCATCAGGTAAACAATCGGAATGATGAAACCGTTCAGGAACGTGGATGTTAAAAGGCCGCCCAAGATAACCTTTGCCATCGGGCTTTGTATCTCGTTGCCCGGCAGGTCGCCACTGAGAGCCAGCGGGATAAGTGCCAGTGCACTGGATAGGGCGGTCATCAGGATTGGATTCAGACGGTCGAGCGAACCGCGGATAACGCTGTCGTAGACGCCATGGCCTTCTTCCTGCTGCAAGTGGTTGTAATGGCTGATGAGCAGCATTCCGTTTCGGGTGGCGATACCGAACAGTGAGATGAAACCGATGATGGCGGGGATACTCACTTCTCCCGTTGTGATGAGCAGGGCGAATACACCGCCTATCAATGCCAGCGGCAGATTGATAAGGATGATGGCACTCTCTTTCACACTGCGGAATTCATGGTAGAGGAGCAGGAATATCACCACGATGGACATGAACGAAGTAAGTGCCAGCGTGCGGCTTGCTGCCTGCTCGCTTTCGAATTGTCCGCCGTATTCGATGTGGTATCCTTCCGGCAGTTTGATTTGTGCGTCTACCTGGGCTTGTATATCATTGACTACACTTCGCAGGTCGCGGTCGGCCACGTTGGTGGAGATGACGATTTTACGCTTTACATTCTCGCGGCTGATGGTGTTCGGACCCATGGCCGAGCGGATTTCCGCTACATAGTTCAGTGGAATTTTCTGTCCGTCGCCCGTATCAATCATCAAGTTGCGTATTTTTTCCATTTCGTCGCGTAGGTTGTCTTTCACGCGTACGGTCAGGTCGAAGCTCTTTCCCTTTTCGTAAACTTGGGAAACGGCTTCACCGGCCAGGCAGACATTGACAAACTCCGAAAATTCGGGCAGTGAAATGCCGTATTTGGCAAGCATTTCTCGTTTGGGTGAAATGACAAGTTGCGGACGCTCAATCTGCTGTTCCACGTTCAGGTCGGCAATACCGGGAATCCCCTGGATGGCACTCTTGATTTCATTGCCCAGAGTGAACATGCGGTTCAGGTCGTCGCCGAACAGTTTGATGGCGATGTTCGCCTTTGTACCGGATAGCATGGCGTCTATACGGTGGCTGATAGGCTGGCCTATTTCCACGTTTGCCCCTACAATGGTACCCAGTTTTTCGCGGACTTCTGCCACGAGCTCGCTGCGCGAGCGGTCTTTCAACTCAAACGGTGCCTCGATCTCAGAGACGTTTACTCCCAGAGCGTGTTCGTCCAGCTCTGCACGTCCCGTTTTACGGGCCACGGTCTGTATTTCGGGGATGGAGAGCAGCAGCTCCTCGGCACGGTGCCCCATCTTGTCGCTTTCTTCCAGGGAAATGCCTGGAAGCGAGGAGATATTGATGGTGAACGAACCTTCATTGAAAGGCGGCAGGAACGAGCGGCCCAGGGTGAAGAAACAGCCGAGCGCTACTACAAATAGTCCGATAGTACCTCCCAGTACCCCTTTCTTATGCCCCAATACAAAAGTCAGTGCAGAACCATACCATTGCTTCATCTTGCGTGCTACGGCAGAGTCGCTGTTTTCGTTGTTTTGTTTCTTTATTTTCTCTTTTCCCAATAGATAGGAGCAAAGTACAGGCGTTACGGTCAGTGCCACAACAGTTGAAGCCGCCAATGCCACAATGAACGCAATACCCAGTGGTACCAGCATCCTACCTTCCATACCACTAAGGAAGAACAGTGGTACGAAGCTGACAATGATAATCAGCGTTGAATTGAGGATAGGCATACGCACTTCTTTCGAAGCATTGAACACCACTTCCAGAATAGGAAGTTGCTCGCCGGCAGGTTTCAGCCGGTTTTCCCGCAACCGCTTGTAGACGTTCTCCACGTCCACGATGGCATCGTCTACCAGCGAACCGATGGCGATAGCCATACCTCCCAGGCTCATGGTATTTATCGTAAAGCCCATATAGTGCAGGGCAAGGATGGAGGCAATCAGTGACAACGGCAGTGTCACCAGCGAGATGACTGTGGTACGTATGTTGGCAAGGAACAGGAAAAGCACGATGACAACGAAAATACCTCCCTCCAACAACGACTTCTGAACGTTTCCGATGGAACTTTCGATGAAACGGCTTTGACGGAAGATGTCTGTGGAAACCTTTACGTCTGCCGGTAAATTCTTCTGCAGGTCTTGCAGGGAAGCTTCCAGTTTGTCTGTAAGCTCCAGCGTGCTTGTGGCGGGTTGCTTGGTGACTGTCAGCAGTACGGCATGCTTACCGCGTTCCGAGGCGGTACCCAGTTTAGGAAGTTTGGCTCCGACTTGAACGTCGGCAATATCTTCCAGCAGGATAGGGGCACCGGAGACCCCGTTGCTCCGCACCACGGCCTTGGCTATCTGGTCTACCTTGTCGGTAGAAAGTACGCCGCGTACGATATATTCATTGCCATATTCATAGAGCACTCCACCATTGGCATTCAGGTTCATTTCGCGGGTGATGTTCATCACTTCGCTCAATGTTACGCCGTAATGGCGCATCCGTTCCGGGTCCAGCTGCACTTGATATTCCTTGATGTCGCCACCCAGTACGGCTACTTGTGCCACACCGCCCGTAGAGAGCAGGCGGGGACGTATGGTCCAGTCGGCAATGGTACGCAAATCCAACATAGAGGTCGAATCTGCTGTCAGACCTACAATCAGCATCTCGCCCAAAATGGACGATTGTGGGCCTAGTGTCGGCTTGCCTACGTTGGCCGGTAAGGATTCGCTGACGACTGCCAGCTTCTCACTGACAATCTGCCGGGCAAGATAGATATCTGTATCCCAGTCGAATTCTACCCAGACTACAGAAAAACCGTTCGTTGAGGAAGAGCGTACACGGCGCACACCCGTTGCACCGTTTACAGCCGTTTCTACGGGAAAAGTGACCAGCTGTTCCACTTCCTCTGCTGCCATACCATTTGCTTCGGTCATGATGACCACGGTCGGCGCATTGAGGTCAGGGAACACATCCACTTCCGTATGCATGGCGGTATAAGTACCGCCAATCAGCAACAGCACCGATGCTACCAGCACCAGGATGCGGTTCTGAAGAGAAAAACCAATTATTTTGTTTAACATCTTTTTATTTACTATTTACAATGTACAATTGGGCTGCGCAATGTCAGCCGCACTTGCTGTTTTATCTAATATTTCTTGTTTATCTGACTTTACACTCCCCATTCGTCACGTAACCCTTATACTGCATAGCGAAATGGTACTTTGTAAATTGTCAAATTGTACATGAGATTAGTGTTCATGGCTATGTGCCGGAATAGCATTCGTTGCCGATGCCAGCTTCACTTGATAGGCTCCTTGGGTTACGACGCGATCGCCTGCTTTTATGCCGGAAAGGATTTGTACACTTTCGCCATTGTCGGCACCCAGGGTGACAAGCTGTTTTTTGTAGCCCTCTTCATCCAGTTGCAGGTAGACAAAGAAGCTGCCTTGTTCCTCGGTCAGCGCACTGTGAGGAAGAGACAACACGTTCTCCATTGGTGAGGATAATAGGAATACTTCTACAAACGAGCCGGGAATAACGTCTCCCTTATTGTCGAATTCAAAAGTTACGGGTACATAATATCCGTTCTCACCCGAAGCCTTTCCATAAGAAAGCATGCGCCCGCCCAGTTCTTTCAATGTATATACCTTATTATTATAAGGAGTACAGAAGTTGGCAGAACTGATGCTGTTTAGGTAAGGATAGTACTTTTCGGATACATCCGCACGCAGGAAAAGCTTACGGTTCTGGGTGACGCTTACCAACGGCTGGCCGACGCTGACGTAGTCCCCTTCTTTCACCAACAGATTCTTCACATAACCGCTGATGGGAGAAACAACAGCCTGGCCGCTTGCCGAATGGTTCTTTGCGACTGCCTCGTAACTGATACGGGCATTTTCGTAAATCTGTTCGGCTTGCGCGAATTCCTTTTCAGATACGATTTTGTTGCCTACAAGCGCTTTCATACGCTCGTATTCTTTTTTGGAAACCTCGTAGGCTATCCGGGCTTTCTGCACCGGGTCTCCGTCGGCCATGTTTTTGGATGACAATACTACCAAAGGAGTACCTTTGCTGACGCTCATTCCTTCGATAACTTTTCCCTTGAAGGAAACCACGCCTGCTACTGTAGCTACGGCTACGCTCTCGTCTCCCTGGGCTGCCATCACCTGGCCGCTGGTCTTGATGACTTGATGGAAACTACCCGGTTCAACAGTGCTGACTGCTACGCCGGCAGCTTGCGCCTTTGCTGGTGGCAGGATGATTTCATCGCTTCCTCCGGCATGGTTTTCCTGCTCTTCGTGCTCATGGTTGTGTCCCTCATGTTCGTGGTCATGTCCCTCGTGGTCATGTCCGTCATGATTGTGCTCTTCTGTTTCGTGATTATGTCCTTCGTGGCTGTCTCCGGACTTACTGTTACAGGAGCCTAAAAGGAATAATCCCAAGACTCCCATGAAAATAACTTTTTTCATGATGATATTTGTTCTTACTTTTTGATTTTGAATACAAAGTTAGGGCATAGGGCGTGCAACCAAATTGCATTGTTCCTTATGCCGGATAGAAATCTGTCCCGGTGATGTTCCGGTAACAGTTAAGCAAGAAGAGACGGAGGGGCACGAAGTCCCGTAGCACATATGATAAATGTGCTATGAAGAGATTCCAGATAGATACACTCCTGCCTGCTTATGTCAAACTCGGGTAGGATGAGTAACTTGGAAAAAGGTTCAATGAGTAGGGTGACTGCCCACAAGGCATCCGGATGTGCACACACATCATTGGAAGAGCTGGGCGTCTGTTGTACAAAGTGGGTTGTCATGCATCCCGTGTCGCAACAGCAGTGCTCGTTGCCCGGGCTATGACGGTGTCCGCAGCAATCGGCGGTGATATCATTCTTCATGCATATCATTCCGTCGGCATGATGATGGTGGGGAATGACGGGTATCACCAGCATTATCAAGCTGATGAAAAAAAGAATATAGGTTATGTACTGTTTCTTTTTCATTCCTCTATCTTTGGACGGATGCAAAGATAGAGGTTAAGGACTTAATTACCAAATAGAAAATGCTAAAAAGGTTTGAATAACATATTCAATCCCTCATTCATGCTGGGGTGGGTGAAAATGAAGTCCCGCAGGAAATGGTAACGCTGTCCCGTTTTCATGATTGATGCTACGGTATTGATTACTTCTGGTGCATCGGCACAAAGTAGGGTACAACCCAGAATCCGTCCGGTATGGATGTCTACAATAGCTTTGAGCATACCGTCTATGCTGTGTAGCGTACGGGCACGTGGAATCATGGCAGCAGGGATACGTGCCACATGTATGGAATAACCGTTCTTCATCGCTTCCTCTTCCGTCAGTCCTATATGTGCCAGCGGTGGGTCGGTGAAAATGGCAAAGGGGATTGGATACTGGTCTTTTGTACTCCTTTTTTTGTTTTCAAAGAGTTGATTACGGATGATACGGAAATCATCGATGGACAAGTTGTCGAACTGTTCGTCTCCTTTTACGTCCCCCAGGGCCCATACGTGTGGGGCTGTAGTCCGTAATTGGTTGTCGACAACGATGGCTCCCCGCTTGTCTGTTTGTATACCCGCTTTTTCCAGATTCAGCTCTGCAGTCATAGGCTTGCGGCCGATGGCTACCAGCAAGGCATCTCCTTTCAGGTAGTAGGGAGTGCCGTTTGCACTGTCCGTATAGGTCAGAGTTATTCCTTCGGCTGTGTCGTACACGGATTGGACACGGGCGTTCAACCGGACATTGATACGCTTTCGGTTCAATGCTTCCAGCATGGAGGCGGCAATGTCGCGGTCCACTTTAGGCAGAAAGCGGTTTCCCGCTTCCAGCAGTGTGACATGGCTTCCAAAGCCTGCATACATAGTGGCAAACTCCAATCCGACAGCACCGCCGCCGATGACGAGCAGGTGTGCGGGCAGTTTGTTCGATTGCAGCAAGGTCTCACTGGTATATACGTACTTGCTCTCCTTGAGTCCGTCGATGGCAGGCAGGATAGGGGTGGACCCGGTGTTGATGAATATCTCTTTTCCCTCAAGAATCGTTTCGTCCTTGCCGGAGACTATACGGATTGTATTTTCGGACAAGAAAGAAGCAGTTCCGTCATAGAGGGTTATATTAGGCTTGTTTTTTACATTTTCATAATTTTTCTCACGCAGGAAGGATACAAGCTTGTCTTTCCGCGCCACGGCAAGTGCATACAGTTTGGACTGGTTCTTATAATCGTCATAGTATCTTTTTTCCGCATATTCCGATTCGTGAATCAGAGTTTTGGTAGGGATACATCCTACGTTTACACATGTTCCTCCGTACATCTGAGGGGAACGTTCCACGATGGCTACTTTCCAATTCCGTTCGGCCAGTTCGGCGGCCAATAACTTGCCGCCCTTGCCGAATCCTATTATGATGGCATCATATTGTTTCATTTTAATATCTCTTAGTTAAGTGTTTAGTAAAATGAAAACAATATGTATCGGCCATTTGTTCGGACGCCGGGTTTAGCAGATGCTTATCGTTCCAGTTCGCGGAGGGAGTCCATTTTCTTCTTTTCAAGGAATTCGTAGATGCCGCTCAAGTGCTCTTTCACTTGTTTGTTGCCGAATTCATATACCTTGCTTACCAGTCCGTCCAGGAAGTCACGGTCGTGGCTGACGAGGATAAGGGTACCGTCAAAATCCAGTAACGCTTGCTTCAGGATATCTTTGGTTTTCATGTCCAGATGGTTGGTCGGTTCGTCCAGTATCAGCAGATTCACCGGTTCGAGCAAAAGCTTTATCATGGCGAGGCGCGTGCGCTCTCCACCGGAAAGCACCTTGACCTTCTTCATGGACTCTTCGGGGCCACCGAACATGAAGGCACCCAGCAGGTCGCGTATCTTGTTGCGGATTTCCCCTTTTGCCACATCGTCGATGGTCTGGAATACGGTCAGGTTCTCATCCAACAATGAGGCCTGGTTTTGTGCGAAATATCCAATCTGCACGTTGTGTCCTATCGTGAGGGTGCCTTCATGTTCTATTTCCTTCATGATGCACTTCACTAACGTTGACTTTCCTTCACCGTTCTTACCAACGAAAGCAACCTTGTCTCCCCGTTCTATGGTGAGGTTGGCATTCTTGAAGACCACATGGTCACCGTAACTTTTCCCTACTCCCTCCATGATGACGGGATAATTGCCTGAGCGGGGAGAAGGAGGGAATTTGAGGCGTAACGCTGAAGTGTCTTCTTCATCCACTTCCAGCAGTTCCAGCTTCTCCAGCATTTTTACGCGGCTTTGCACTTGCAGGGTTTTGGAGTAGGTGCCTTTGAACCGTTCGATGAATTCCTTGGTTTCGGCAATGAACTTCTGCTGGTCGTCGTAGGCTTTCTGTTGCTGTTCGCGGCGTTCCTTGCGGAGTTCCAGGTATTTGGAGTAGTTTACTTTGTAATCGTATATCCGTCCCATGGTCACTTCAATGGTACGGGTGGTGATGTTGTCTACGAATTTACGGTCGTGGCTGATGACGATGACAGCCTTTCCATTGCTGATAAGGAAATCTTCCAGCCATTGTATGGATTCTATGTCCAGATGGTTGGTAGGCTCGTCTAGCAACAGCACGTCAGGCTTTTGCAGCAACAGCTTGGCAAGCTCGATGCGCATGCGCCATCCGCCGCTGAAGTCACTGGTCTGGCGGTTGAAGTCTTCGCGTACAAAGCCCAGTCCGAGCAGTGCTTTTTCCACATCCTCCTCGTAATTGGTGGAGTCGATGGCATAGAACTTTTCGCTTAAGGCGGAGACATTCTCGATAAGTTCCATGTAGCTGTCGCTTTCGTAGTCGGTACGCGTTTCCAGTTCCTTGTTGAGGCGCTCTATTTCAGCTTCCATTTCATGCAGGTGGGCAAAGGCTTGCGCCGCTTCCTGGAATACGGTACGTCCGTCTTCCGTCATAAGGTGCTGTGGAAGGTAAGCTATGACACTGTCCTTGGGGGCTGAGATTTTTCCACGGGTAGGTTGTCTTACACCTGCCAGGATTTTCAACAATGTACTTTTCCCCGCTCCATTTTTACCCATCAGGGCGATACGGTCTTTTTCGTTGATAACGAAAGATATGTCACTGAATAAAGTAGTTCCGCCGAATTCTACGGCCAGTCCGTCTATAGAAATCATTATATATTTTTTTAATGAGCTGCAAAGATAGTGCAAATCTATTATTTTTTATATCTTTGCCCCTATATAAACAAAACGCATAGGTCATGGAAATAGAAAAAGTGTCAGGAGATTACCGTCCGCTTATTCTGGTTGCGGAAGATGATGATAGTAACTTTAAACTGATAAAGGCTATCATCGGCAAGAAATGCGAGATACTATGGGCAAAGAATGGTGAGGAGATTGTAAATTTGTTCGAAGAGAATCGCGACAAGGCGGAAGCTATTCTGATGGATATAAAAATGCCTATTATGAACGGGCTGGGTGCTACGGTGATTATTCGCAAGAAGGATAAGGAACTTCCCATCATCATGCAGACCGCTTACGCCTTTACTGCCGACCGCGAAAAAGCCTTGGAGTGTGGAGCCTCGGAAGTGTTGGTAAAACCCATCACTCTGTCTGCTTTGCGTACATGTCTAAGCCGTTATTTACCCAAATTGGTTTGGTAAGGCTTTACTGATAATAAAAAGGGAACCGGACGACTAAGTAATGAATATTATCATCCGGTTCCCTTTTTTTATTCTTGTGCATTGTCTTTTCTCTCTTCCATCTTCTTTTTTACAAATTCGATTTTGAGATTGGCTTCTTCCATATTCTTCTTTATTTCCGTCATGGATGACAGCAGTTGTGCCAGTTCGTAGACGCTGGCAAGGGCCTGGCGATCGGCGGTAGTCATGGTGATGGAATAGGGGCGTTCCCCTTGATAGTTGACTTTGATATTCTTGTCCTTGTTCAGATAAAGGAACCCCATGACGTTTCCGTCTTCTCCCAGTTTGAAGTCTGCCTTTTCAATCTTTTCACCGAGGTCAGTGGTTTCGTAGCTGTCTTTGGCGGCGGGTGTTTCGGCAAAGCTACCATCGGGAGCAGTGACTTTGACGGCCACATGGTGGATATTATGGGCTCCGCAATAAATGGAAGTCATGCTCATGACTCCGTTTTCGTCTACCTGGAAGCGAAGGAAAGAGCGATGCAGATTTTTTTCTATCACTTGGGAAGGATGAAGGTAATTGCCGATATTCTGGTATTCGGCATCTTTTTCAAAAGTGTATTTCCCTTTGATTGCATCGAAATCCTTTTGCTTGGCTTGAAGCATACTGTCCAGATAGACCAGGCTCTTTTCCTGCTCTTTCAGTTCCACTTCCTGCATCAGGCCGATGCCTGCACGGCGAGTTTCAAACGCTTTGGGATAGAGCATCTTGATGCTGTCAATCAGAATCTTCGCTTCATTGTAGTTGCCGAGTTCAAACGCTTCGCGGGCAGCTTGTAGTTTTTCACCGGCCTTCTTCTCCACATCTTCGCAAGAGAAGAGTGTACAGCATAGGCATGCAAGGAGTATTACTTTTTTCATATTTGTTGTTCTTGGAGTTAGAGTCCACAAAAATAGAAATAATATCTTTATCTTTGCAGCATTTTAATGTGCAAATGTGCTAATAGACCATTAACACATTTGCGTATTCATTACATTAGCGCATTATTTATGATAGATTTGACGGCAGAAGAACTGAAGCAATATTTTAGTGATGATATATTCAAGCGGATATCCGAAACGGCTGATGAATTGGGATTGGAATGTTACGTAGTCGGTGGATATGTACGTGATATTTTCCTGCAACGTCCTTCCAAGGATATTGATGTGGTGGTGGTAGGCAGTGGCATTGCCATAGCCGAGGCGCTGGGTAAGCGTCTGGGGCGTGGGGCGCATGTTTCCGTCTTCAAGAATTTCGGTACGGCACAATTGAAGTACTATGGTACGGAAGTTGAGTTTGTGGGTGCAAGAAAAGAATCGTATACACACGATTCCCGCAAGCCTATTGTAGAGGACGGTACATTGGAGGATGACCAGAACCGCCGTGATTTTACCATCAATGCACTGGCTGTTTGCCTGAACCGGGTGCGTTATGGCGAGTTGGTCGACCCCTTTGGCGGTATTGGAGACTTGAAGGAAAAGACCATCCGGACTCCCCTCGACCCTGATATAACTTTCAGTGATGACCCTTTGCGCATGATGCGCTGTGTCCGTTTTGCCACCCAGCTGGGATTCTATATTGACGATGAGACATTCGATTCTCTGGAGCGTAATCGCGAACGCATCTCCATCATCTCCAAAGAACGCATTGCAGACGAACTGAACAAAATCATCTTGTCACCTATTCCGTCTAAGGGATTCATTGAGCTGGACCGCTGTGGTCTGCTGGAACTGATATTCCCGGAACTTGTCAGGCTGCAAGGCGTGGAGACGCGCAATGGACGCGCCCATAAGGACAATTTCTACCATACGCTCGAAGTACTCGACAACATCAGCAAGAAGACCGACAACCTTTGGCTACGCTGGGCAGCTCTTCTGCATGATATAGCCAAGCCTGCCACCAAGCGTTGGGAACCCCGTGCGGGCTGGACGTTCCATAACCATAATTTCATTGGCGAGAAGATGATACCCGATATTTTCCGCAAGATGAAGCTCCCTATGAATGAGAAGATGAAATATGTGCAGAAAATGGTGAGCCTGCACATGCGTCCCATTGTGATAGCGGATGATGTAGTGACCGACTCGGCAGTGCGTCGTCTCTTGTTTGAGGCAGGTGATGATATAGACGACCTGATGACACTGTGCGAAGCCGACATTACTTCCAAGAATATGGAGCGTAAGAAACGCTTCCTTAATAATTTTCAGTTGGTACGCCAGAAGCTGAAGGATTTGGAGGAACGCGACCGTATCCGTAATTTCCAGCCTCCGGTCAGTGGTGAAGAAATCATGAAGACTTTCGGCCTTTCTCCTTGCCAGCAGGTAGGTGCCTTGAAGAGTGCCATTAAGGATGCCATTTTGGACGGCATCATTCCCAATGAATACGAAGCCGCCCGTGCATTTATGTTGCAACGGGCGGAGAAGATGGGGCTTAAGGAGTTATGAGTTATAAGTTGCATGTTATGTACCATGCGTTATAACTCATAACTTATAACTTATAACTCTTCTTTTTCTACTTGGAACTTGCGGCTTACTTTCATCAGGTTGATGGTGTAGGTCACTACGTTCTGGGCTTCTTGTATCATAGTCAGGTATACCATGCTGACTTTGATGCTGCCGCTCTGGCTTTGGATGCGTTGCAGCTCTTCGCGTTTCAGGTGAGACAACTGTCCGTTGAGGTCGTTGGCTTTGCGAATCTCTGTTTCCAGTTCATCATAATTGTTCGTTTCCAGCTTGTGGCGGCATACTTGTAACAGATAGCAGATGTCTTCGGCTACGTCTGTAAATTCTCCTTTCTGAATGGCATCCAGCGGATTGAAGTTATTGTCTATATGCTCTAAGCAAGGTTCGCAAAGACGGCCTACGCTGTACACCAGTTCGCTGGCAAAGTCGTTGCCTTGATAGTAATAGAGTCCTTTTTCCAGTACGGTATTGTTGTCGAGACGGCACATGGCAAGTGTTCCGGTACGCTTCATCTGCTTGATGAGTTGTTTTTCGAATTTTACTGAGCCCATGGCACGACGCAGTCCGCGTAGATTCTCGTGTAGGAAGGAAGTGACGGTACGTTCAAAATTCTCTTCTGTGAATTCCATAATCTTCACCAGTTCTTCACGGGTATGCTTGCGGAGCAATTCGATGACTTCATTGTTGTCCGTACTCTTCATCAACTGTTTCAGGGTCTCGTTGCCTTTTTCTTTCTCCTTGCGCTTTTTGTACATCACTTGGCTACGAATCAGCATGAAGACTGCCAGACCAATCAGTGCCAGGATGGCAACCGTACCGCCGAAATGGATAATCAGTGCTACGAAGAAACAGATGGTGAACGCTGCTCCGGCAGTGATGAACCAACCGCCGATAACGCTGAGCACACCCGTAATGCGGAATACCGCCGAATCACGTCCCCAGGCACGGTCGGCAAGCGATGTACCCATGGCTACCATAAAGGTGACGTAAGTGGTGGAAAGGGGAAGTTTCAAGGAAGTTCCCAAGGCGATGAGCAGACCAGCCAATACGAGATTGACGGAGGCGCGAACCAAGTCAAAAGCGGCGCCGTCGGCTATGATGGCTTCATCCTTCTGGAAGCGTGTGTTCATCCACCGCTTGCTGCTTTCAGGCATCGTTTTGGATATTCCGTTAGCCAGAGTCATGCTGAAGCGTACCAGCGTACGGGCTATCGGGGTACTTCCGAAGTTCTCTTCACCGTCATCCTGGCGGGCAAGGTCCACGGAAGTCTTGATAACGTTGTGGGCTTTCTTGGATGTGCAGAGTGCATAAACCATAATGGCGCCTGCACCGATAAGGAAATACCACGGGGTTTTGGCTGCACCGAGGAGTGAGGACATCAGGAATCCGTCGGGGCCGGCGGCCGTACCATTGGCTGTATAGTCAATAAATGAGGAATATCCTGCGAGGGGGACACCGATAAAGTTCACCAAGTCATTGCCGGCAAAGGCAAGAGCGAGGGCGAAAGTACCCATCAGAACCACTACTTTGAAGACATTTATCTTGCACCAATGCAGTATCTGCATCAGTATGGTGAAGAATACAAAGAAACCGGTTATCAGCAATGCGGTATTGTCGTGTATCCATTGCTTGTTTTCAGGGGTCATGAATGAGCTGTCTTTCAGCCCCTTTATCAGCATGAAGTAGATGATGCTGGTGGCAGCTATACCACCGAACAGCGCGATGCTGTATTTCATGTTCTTCTTGTAGTTGAAGGTGAACACGATACGTGCCAGCCACTGTACCAGCATACCGAAGAAGAAGGCAATGGCTACGGATACAAAAATGGCCATGATGACAGACAGTGCCTTGTCTGTATTGATGAGGTCGCCCAGTCCCAATGTATCGCTGTTATAGACCTTGATGAGCGCCAGTGCGAACGTACCTCCCAACAGTTCGAACACCATGGATACAGTGGTGGAGGTAGGCATTCCCATAGTGTTGAAGACATCTAATAGCACGACGTCCGTCAACATGACGGCAAGCAGAATGCACATGATTTCGGCAAAGTAGAAGTGCTCCGGTTGATAGATGCCGTGTCGTGCAATGTCCATCATGCCATTGCTGAGTGCCGCACCGATGAAGACGCCAATGCCTGCAATGAACAGTATGGTTTTGAAAGATGCTGCCTTTGCTCCGACAGCCGACTGAAGAAAATTGACCGCATCATTACTGACACCTACCACGAGGTCGAAAATCGCGAGTACGAACAGAAAGATGACGATACCCAGATAAATTGTTTCCATAGACATGTATTTTATTTCCGGCTGCAAAGGAAAGAGTTTGGTGTTGCAGGGAAATGTCATACATGTTACAGAAATGTTACAAAGCGATTGACGATTGATAATTGACGATTGATAATTATCGTTAATCCTTAATCCCTTGTTTCAAGTATTCGTAAAAGCTATATTGCGACCGTACCTTCTCCTTTTGCGGTCGCGACGACTTCCAGCGGTTTCGCAACCGGTCGTCCACAAAGCAGGCTTTCCGTTTGTCCGACAGTTGTATAGATAGCATATCGATGAGCTCTTGCTTCAAGTCCGGGTCCAGAATGGGGGTGACGGCTTCGATACGGCGGTACAAGTTACGCCGCATCCAGTCCGGCGAGCCGAGGAAGAGCTTGGGTGCGCCGCCGTTGCCGAAGTACCACACACGGGCATGTTCCAGAAAGGTATCCACGATGCGTGTCACGCGGATGTTGTGGCTGTACTCCTGCCCGGGGATGAGGCAGCAGATGCCGCGGACAATGAGGTCTATCTCTACACCGGCTTGCGAGGCTTCGTAGAGGCGGTCTATCATGGCGGGGTCTTGCAGGGCATTCATTTTTAGGATAATCCGTCCTTGCTTGCCTTGCCGGGTCAGTTCTATTTCGTGATTGATGAGGCGGTTCAGTTCAGGAATCAGGTTGAAGCGGGCCACAAGCAGGCGGTGGAACACCGGATTTTCCTTTCCCTGCAGAGTACGGAACAAGTTGTGCAGGTCGTTTACAATCACCGGGTTGCAGGTGAATAGTCCGCTGTCCGCATAGAGGGTGGCGGTCTTTTCGTTGAAGTTGCCGGTGCTGATGTAGGCGTAGCTTGTCAGTTTGCGCCCTTCCTTGTCGCGGCGTAGCACGAGGGCTACTTTGGCATGTACCTTTAGTCCCGGTATGCTGAAAATGATGTTGATGCCGGCGGTTTTCATCATCTCGGCGGTGGCGAGGTTGTTTTCTTCGTCGAAGCGGGCTTTCAGTTCCACAAAGACGGTGACTTTCTTTCCGTTCTGTGCGGCGGCTATTAGGGTGTTGATGACGGTGGAGTTCTCTGCCACGCGATACTGGGTCACCATGATTTCACGCACGGTGGGTTCGTGGACGGCTTCATATAGAAAATGGATGAAGTGGTCGAAGGAGTGGTAGGGATAATGCAGCAGCAGGTCCTTCTTCTCCACATAGCGGAAGATGGATTCGCGTTCGTCCAGGCAGGTCAGCTTCATGGGCTGGGGTTTTTTGATGGGACGTACGCTTTGGTTGGGATTAGGCAGATGCCGCAAATCCTCCATGTTGAGGTGCTTGTCTCCCGGCACCAGTTCCCGGCGGTCTATGCGGTAGGCATCTACCAGAAAGTCGAGGAAGTCCTGGGGCATGGCGCGGTCGTATACAAAACGGCACACGGCGCCTATCTTGCGTTTCTTTACCTTCTTCTTCACCTGCTCGATGATTTCGGAGGTATTGGCGGCATCGTCTATCAGAATATCCGCATCGCGTGAAATCTTGATGCAATAACTGCTGTCCACTTCATAACCGGGGAAGATGGTATCCAGATTGGCCTTGATGATGTCTTCAATGAACATCAGATAATAGTCTTTCCCCACCTTAGGCAGCTGGATGAAGCGCGGCACTTTGCTGTACGGCAGTTTCATCACGAAATATTGGATGCGGTTTGGAGAACCGACGGGAGCTCCTTTCAGATGAAGCCGTACGGCCAGATAGAGACGGTTGTCGCGCAGGAATGAAATCACCTTGTCCTTGCTTACGGGTACCGGGGCCAGATAGGGGAATATCTCTTCGCGGAAGAAGTTGCGCACGAAGTCGTTATGAAACGGTTCCACGTTGCGGCTCTGATAGAATATGATGTGGTGTTTCCGTAGGGCGGGCAGTATCTTCTGTTCGTAGATGCGGATACGGTCTTCCAGTTGGCGGTTGACTTCTTGGTTGATTTCATCTACCAGTTCGGCGGCAGACTGCATAGTCTCTTCATCGCTTTGCGAGGCTCCGGTGGCTATGGCCTTATGGTCGGCTACGCGTATCTTGTAGAATTCTTCCAGATTGGAAGAGTATATAGAAATAAAGTTGATGCGTTCGTATAGCGGCAATGTCTCGTCTTCCGCTTCCAGCAGTACGCGGTAGTTGAAGGAAAGCCAGCTGATGTCACGTTTGAAATATCTGTTGTCCATGGTGTTAAGGTGTTAATGTGGCATATTAGCACATTACCACATTGTATTCTTCCCAAATATAATTACCTTTGTCTTAATAAACAAAGGAAAGATGACAAAAGTTGGTTTATTATCGGATACGCATGGCTACTGGGATGAAAAGTACCTGCAATATTTTGAGGGCTGTGACGAAATATGGCATGCCGGTGACATCGGTTCGCTGGAAGTGGCACAGAAGCTGGCGGCTTTCCGTCCCTTCCGTGCCGTGTATGGCAATATTGACGGGCAGGAGATACGGCAGCTCTATCCGCAGATTCTCCGTTTCACGGTGGATGGGGCGGAGGTGCTGATGAAGCATATCGGCGGTTATCCCGGCAACTACGACCCTTCCATCAAGGGCAGCATTCTGGTGCGTCCCCCAAAGCTGTTCATCAGCGGGCACTCGCATATACTGAAGGTGAAGTATGACAAGACGTTGGATGTACTCCACATCAATCCGGGCGCTGCGGGCATTCAAGGTTTCCATAAGGTGCGTACGATGGTACGCTTTGCGGTTGATGGGGGAACGTTTAAAGATTTGGAGGTGATAGAACTTGCTGACCGATGATGTAGTTTGTTTATTTTCAATGGATTGTATTTACCGATTGCTTGCGCTATAGTGTAAAAGCCGTTACATGCTAATGTAAAGGTTGTTACGCTATTGGGTAAAGGCCGTTACACTATTTGGTAAAGGTCGTTACACGCTGAGATGAAGACCGTTTCATCAAGGGGTGACGGCCGTTACGCACTGAAGTAAGCAAAACAATGTACCGGAGTAAGCAAAGCAATGAAGTAAAAAGATGAAACCAAGCCTTCACTTAATCGAATTTTTCCATTATCTTTGTACCCGAATAGCAAGTAGAGCCGTGGGGCATCGTCCTCCTTCTTATTTTATTCTCCATTTTGAAGTATCACCGAAAAAGAACTGAAATATGAAAGGAATTATTCTTGCAGGTGGCAGTGCCACTCGTCTCTATCCGTTGTCCAAGGCTATCTCCAAGCAGATAATGCCCGTCTACGACAAGCCGATGATATACTACCCGCTCTCTACACTGATGTTGGCGGGAATTCGCGAAGTGCTTATTATCTCTACTCCACGTGACTTACCCATGTTCCGCGAGCTGCTGGGAACCGGTGAAGAACTCGGTATGTCCTTTTCCTATAAGATACAAGAGAATCCCAACGGACTGGCACAAGCCTTTGTGCTGGGTGCAGAGTTCTTGGACGGTGGACCGGGCTGCCTTATTCTGGGCGACAACATGTTCTACGGTCAAGGCTTCTCCGCCATGCTGAAGCGTGCCGCTTCCATAGACAAGGGTGCCTGCATCTTTGGTTATTACGTCAAGGACCCCCGTGCCTACGGTGTAGTGGAGTTTGATGCCAACGGCAAAGCCGTCTCGCTGGAAGAAAAGCCTGCCAATCCTAAAAGCAACTATGCCGTCCCCGGACTGTACTTCTACGACTCCACCGTGACAGAGAAAGCCGCCTCCTTGAAGCCCTCTGCTCGCGGCGAATACGAAATTACCGACCTCAACCGTCTCTATCTGGACGAGGGCACGCTGAAAGTGGAGCTCTTCGGCCGTGGCTTTGCCTGGCTCGACACCGGCAATTGCGACAGCCTGCTGGAAGCCAGCAATTTTGTCGCCACCATCCAGAACCGTCAAGGCTTCCGCGTGAGCTGTATCGAAGAGATTGCCTGGCGCAAGGGCTGGATAGATGTAGACCAGCTGTATCGCTTGGGTGAACAGCTTGGCAAGACCGAATATGGCAAATACCTGATGGAACTGGCTGAATCGAAGCGATGAACTCTTTGTTCCCCAAAAAGAGAAGGAGAATAGTTCTCCTATAAAGGCCCGCTGACTTTAATTTTTAATTTATAATTTTTAATTCTCATGAAGACTTATCTCGTAACCGGTGCCGCCGGTTTTATCGGCGCCAACTATATTAAATATATCCTGGCAAAACATAATGATATTAAAGTGGTGATACTGGATGCCTTGACCTACGCAGGCAATCTGGGCACCATTGCCAATGACATTGACGATGAACGTTGCTTTTTTGTAAAAGGTGACATCTGCGACCGCGTGCTTGCCGACAAACTGTTTGCCAAGTATAAATTCGATTACGTAGTGAATTTTGCTGCCGAGAGCCACGTAGACCGTAGCATAGAGAATCCCCAGCTTTTCCTGATGACCAACATCCTGGGTACACAAAACTTGCTCGATGCCGCCCGCCGTGCCTGGGTCACGGGTAAGGACGAGTCCGGTTATCCCACTTGGCGCAAAGGCGTTCGTTACCATCAAGTGTCTACCGACGAAGTTTACGGCTCACTTGGTGCCGAAGGCTACTTCACAGAGCAAACCCCGCTCTGCCCGCACAGCCCTTACAGCGCCAGCAAGACGAGTGCCGATATGGTAGTGATGGCCTATCACGATACCTATAAGATGCCCGTCACTATCACCCGCTGTTCCAACAACTACGGTCCTTATCACTTCCCCGAAAAGCTGATTCCGCTTATCATCAAGAATATTCTCGAAGGCAAGAACCTCCCCGTCTATGGCGACGGCAGTAACGTGCGTGACTGGCTCTACGTGGAAGACCACTGCAAAGCTATCGACCTGGTTGTCCGCGAGGGTGTGGAAGGCGAAGTCTACAACGTAGGCGGTCACAACGAAAAGACCAATCTTGAAATCGTGAAGCTGACTATTGCCACCGTCCGCCGCTTGATGGAGGAAGAACCCCGTTACCGTGCAGTGCTGAAGAAACAAGTAAAAGCCGCCGACGGCACGATTGACATCAGCTGGATAAACGAAGACCTTATCACCTTCGTCAAAGACCGCCTAGGTCACGACCAGCGTTATGCCATCGACCCCACAAAGATTACCAATGCCCTGGGCTGGTATCCGGAGACGAAGTTCGAGGTCGGCATCGTCAAGACCATTGAATGGTACCTGAACAACCAGCCGTGGGTGGAAGAAGTGACCAGCGGTGATTATCAGAAGTATTACGAACAGATGTATGGAGGTAGAGGTTAAGGTTTAGGGATTAGGGTCTAACCGCTAATCCTTAACCTCTAACCTCTCAATTCAGCGCCACCGCTAACAGTAATCCTAAGAACAGCATATTGCGCGACGTCTCGCCCAGTATGCTGTTCAGCTTTTTACCGCTACCTATCTGTATCATTTTGCGCCACGTCAGTGCGTGCATATAGAGATAGACGCAGGGAGCCCAGATAAATTCCAGCGGAGTCAGCTTGCCCGTGTAGACAAACCAGAAGCAGAGCAGCACGGCGGCGATGCCCAGTGCCAGATACATATTCTCACCGAACTTCTTGCCGTAGCGTACCACCAGCGTACACTTGCCGCTCACGGCATCCTGCTCGCGGTCGCGATAGTTGTTCACCATCAGCAAGGTGTCTATGGCGAGGCCACTGACGAGCGACAGCACCACCACATCCATATTCAGCGTATAGGCCTGCACGTAGTAGGTGCCGCATACGGGCACGAAGCCGAAGAACACCAGCACCAGTACGTCGCCCCAGCCCCGATAGGAGAGCAGCGTGGTATAGAGGAAAGCAAACAGTATGCACACCACGCCCAGCACCACCAGTTCCCAGCCTCCGTGGGGCAGCTGCCCCCAGACGGTGAACAGCACTGCCAGCCCTGCCAGGCACGACAGTGTCAGTGCGATGCCGATGCCGGTTTTCATGGCTGCCGGCGTAATCCAACCTTCGGCGCAGGCGCGCTGCGGCCCCAGCCGGTCTTCCCGACGGTCGGTCCCTTTCTGGAAGTCGAAGAGGTCGTTGATAAAGTTGGCGGCAATCTGCATGCCGCAGGCAAAGAGGGCGCACAGCAGGGCGGGTGCGGTCTTGAACTGTCCGTCGCTGAAGGCAAGGGCACTGCCCAGCAATACCGGGATGATGGCTCCCGTCAACGTCTTGGGGCGGGCGGCGAGAAACCATGCGTAGGGTGAATTCTGTTTAATCTCGTTCATCGTAGTTCCAATTTAGTTCGGCATCTGCCAGCAAAAATACTGAAAATCCCTATATTTGTACCCACTTATGATGAAGAAGTTAGTCTACATATCCATTCTTTCTCTGCTGCTCTTGTCTTCCTGCCGTTCCAAGCGGATGATTACCGTGTCGTTGCCGCAGCCAGTCATGCAGGCAGACAGCACGCAGCTTGGCGATACTATCGGGTTGCCTGCCCGCCTTTCGCCGATGTTCACCTTTGACCAGTCTGATTTGCGTAATGTCCGCCGCCAGCCGGCGAAGGGCGAGGTAAAGAAACAGCAGATAAAGAAAACGGCACCGGTACAAAAGGTAATTGTGCAGCGAGGTACAAGAATCACATCGAAAACCACCCACGTAGGCTCGGCCTATAAGGGCGTCAGCCGCATTAAGACGTACGACTTCACGCATCGCGACGTGCCTGCCGCCTTCGAGGGCTTCCGCATCGCCTTTGTCTCCGACCTGCACTACAAAAGCCTGCTGAAGGAGGAGGGATTGAAGGACCTGGTCCGCCTGCTCATAGACCAGAAGGCCGACGTGTTGCTGATTGGCGGTGACTTTCACGAAGGCTGCCAGTACGTGCCGCCCGTCATGGCTGCCCTGGCGCAAGTGAAGACGCCGTTGGGCACCTATGCCGTGCTTGGCAACAATGACTACGAGGCTTGCTATGACGACATCGTGCGCGAAATGAGGCATTATGGCATGCATCTGCTGGAGCATAAGGTGGACACCCTGCGGCGTGGCGGTGAGCGGATTCTTGTGGCGGGCGTGCGCAATCCTTTCGACTTGGGCAAGAACGGCACATCGCCCACACTCGGCCTTTCGCCCGACGATTTCGTAATCCTGCTGACGCATACGCCGGACTATGCCGAGGACGTCCCGGTGACAAACTCCGACCTCATCCTGGCCGGACACATGCATGGCGGGCAGGTGACGCTGTTCGGGCTTTATGCACCGATAGTCCCCTCGCACTACGGGCAGCGGTTCCTCTCCGGGCTGAAGTACAACTCAAAGAACATCCCGATGATTGTCACCAACGGCATCGGCACTTCGCAGAAGGCCATCCGCATGTTTGCCCCCGCAGAGGTGGTGATGATTGTGCTGCACCGGCTGACGGACTGATTTATTCTTCGGGCATCAGCACCACTCCCAGTTTCTTCTTGCCATCCATCTTTACCACCATTGGCTGGTGGAAATGTACATGCCGCAGGTACTTCGTCTCGTGTACGGCAGGCTGTGCATTCAGGAATTCCTGGTTGTATACGCCGTCATTCATAAAGGCGTTGATGGTAAAGTATCCCACTCCAAAGGAGGTCAGGTTCTGGAAGAAGTGGGTTCCCTGGCTGGGGTCTACCCGGTAGTTGGTCAGTCCGGCTTCCACTATCACGCGGGCAGCGCTGATGTGCGGCCACTTCACGGGGATGCCGAGCCAGGTGTCACTGCTACCCCAGCGTCCGGGACCTACAAGGACATAGTTGCGGCCTTCGTCCAGGAACTGCTGGTTCAGCTTCTCTATCTCCCAGGCAATCTCCTGGTTGTGGGAGGCACTATAGTCGTCTGTCTTCACATAGATAATGTCATGTATCTCGTTCATGATGCCATGTCCCAATGAGTTGTTGGAACGGAGCAGTACCTGGTCGTCCGGAATGGCGGTAAGGTCTTCATCCAGCATCTCCTTGGTGTCGACTATCGGGCGGATTTGCAGCAGGTAGAAGGTGCCGGTTTTGTCCTTCTCACGGCTCATGGTGGCGGCAAACTCTATCTCTACGGGACGGCGCATCTCCTGCTCTCCGTATTTCAAAGCCAGTTGCAGGATGCGTGGCAGGGGGAATACGTCGTGTTGCAGGATGTTGGCAAAGGTGATGACTTTGCGTCCACCGGGATAAAGCCCGTCGCGGATAATCTGGTCGTAAGGGTCGTAGGTGGAGGCTATGTAGTTCAGTGCTCCGTCCTTTTCCGCTTCTTTGACGTGCAGTTTCAGCAGGTTGAAGCCGTCGTCGATGGAGAAGTCGTGACCGGCATTGCGCAGGTCGAGGGCATAGAAGCGGGTCTGAGTCTCTTTGAGGGCAATCTCCATTTCGCTGGTTTGCAGCACCTGGTTGGGGTGATAGGGCGAGAAGCGGAGCGTCATGCCACCGTCCACGATGTATTTACCTAAACCGAGCGCCAGATTGACGATACCTTCTTCTGCCTTCTCGTCGCCGATGGGGTAGTAGTTGAGCGAACGTGCCACGCCGGACATGCTGGGGTAGTAGCGGTCACCATACTGGTTGCCCACTACCTCTTGCAGGATGACAGCCATCTTTTCCTGGTCGATAACGTTGCTCGTTGCCTGCATGTATGCCTTCGAGTCGCGGAAGTAGACCGAAGCATATACTCCCTTGATGGCATCGCTCAGCATGCGCAGCATCTCGTACTTGTCGTCCAGATAGGGAATCATGTAGGTGTTGTAGATGCCGGCGAAGGGTTGGTAGTGCGAGTCTTCCAACAACGAGGACGAACGGATGGCAAGCGGCGACTTCACCACGTCGAAGAAGGTGAAGAAGTCCTCCACCAGGCGGTCGGGCAGCTTTGCTTTGAGGAAGTAGCGCAGGATGACGTCATCGTCGGCATCGGACAAGGCTATCTGATACAGATTGTTGGTATCCATAAACTCGTCGAACACATCGGTACAGAGCACGATGGTCTTGGGGATGGCGACACGGGCATTCTCAAACTCTTCGAACTCGGGGTGATGCTTCACCAGGTTGTCGATGAAAGCCAGTCCGCGCCCCTTGCCTCCCAGCGAACCGTCGCCAATACGGGCAAAGTTGGAGTATCGGTCAAAGCGGTCGCGCCTGAAGACTGCCACTACTCCCTGGTTTTTCATCTTGCGGTATTTCACGATAGCCTCGAAGATAATTTTACGGTGGGCATCCACGTCTTGCAAGCTATTCCAGGTGATGGGCCGCAGGAACTCTGCCACGGGAAACATGGCACGTGAGTAGAGCCAGCGGCTGACGTGGTTGCGGCTGATGTGGTAAAGGAATGATTCTGCCGGAACAGCAAAAAGAATGTTCTGCAGCTCTTTGAGATTCTTTACGCGGGCAATCTCTTCCAGCGTGTCCGGGTTGCGGAAGATAAAGTCGCCGAAGCCGAAATTGTCTGATACAATACGGCGCAGGTCCACATCCATCTTTTTGGAATTCTTGTCGATGAAGGCGGCATCGTATTTGGCTGCATACGCTACGTTGTCCGATTCGCTGGACTGTATGATAAGGGGTACAAACGGGTCTTCCTTGCGGATGGCGGCACAGAGCTTGATACCGGCCAGTCCGTCCTTCTCGCCCCGTTCTACGCGGGGGAAGCGTACGTCGGTGATGACACCTAATATATTATTCTTATATTTTTGGTAGATGCCAAAGGCTTCTTCATAGGTACGTGCCAGTACAATTTTGGGACGTCCCCTCATGCGCAGTGTGCGCTGGTGGGCATTCAGTGCTTCAGTAGAGAATTCCTGGCTCTGCTTCAATACGAATTTATACAGATTGGGCAGGATGGAGGAGTAAAAGCGGATGCCGTCTTCCACCAGCAGGATGAGCTGCACACCCACTTCGTTGACGTCGTGCTCCAGGTTCATCTTGTCCTCTATCAGCTTGATGATGGAAACCAGCAAGTCGGTGTTTCCCAGCCAGCAGAACACATACTCAAAGGGACTGAGGTCTTCATTGGCAATACGCTTGGTGATGCCGTGGCTGAAAGGGGTAAGTATCACCATCGGAATCTGTTCATACAGGTTTTTGATGTATCGTGCCACGTCGAAGCTGTCGTTGTCTCCCGTGCCCGGCATGCAGATGATGAGGTCGAAAGAGATGGAGGACAGCTGTGTCAGCGCCTCCTCGCAAGTGGAAACTTGCGTGAAACGGGGAGGGTAGCGCAAGGAGAGCGAAGTGTATTCATTGAATATCTTTTCGTCGATGCGGCCGTCATCTTCCAGCATGAAAGCATCGTAAGGATTGGCTATCAGAAGGACGTTGAAAATGCGCCGTGTCATGAGGTTGGCAAACTGTGTGTCCTTGAAATAGAGCTGGTTTAATTTGAACTTACTGAGCATGGCTTCTCATGATTTGTTGGTTTCGGAAGGCAAAAGTAATAGAAATCGAACCTATTCGGATAGTTTTTCGACCGTTTTTTTTATATTTATGCGTAATATTGCATCCGAAAAACAATATATGACCTATGTCTGCTCCATATCCGTTTCCATATAAATCCGTTGCATGTACATTTCTGCTGTTATGGGTGTTCGTTTTTTTGTCCGCTGACTTGTTTGCCGGTTCATTCCGCACCTTGGGTATCAAGGAGGGATTGGGCAGTCGGCAAGTATTCCAGATAAACAAGGATTCAGCCGGATTTGTCTGTTTGGGGAGGCGAGTTAACTTGCGGCATCGGTTGTGCTACTGCCGATAA
>OLQS01000442.1_pt1 | contig 28007 bp, 28 predicted proteins | sample 1672291 | NCBI WGS metagenome assembly OLQS01 (sample SAMEA3136668, study PRJEB25190) | human gut metagenome | biome: human gut; feature: human-associated habitat; material: faeces | place: Austria | collected 2013
AACCTTAAATGGGGAGGGCCCTGTCGCGGCCACTACGTGTTTCCGGCAGGCCGATATCAAATCCTCCACAATTTTATAAAAGGCGTATTGAAGGCATATCGTATTTCCCACACACGGTAGCACTGAGTGGCCTCGACAAGGTCCGCCCCCCGCACTTAACGCGTGAGACACTCAGCGGCCGCAGGCCAGCGGACGGGGCCGATACACCCGGCGGAGTCTTTCGTTCCGGCGAAAACCTTCCGGGAGAAGGAGATACTGCCGACATCTTCCGGCGGAGAAGGAGAGAATGATATCCGGAAGGACGTTCGCCCGAGAGATGATAGCTCTTAGGCAGAGGGAGACAAAGCGCGCCGGGCGGATTTTAGCCCTACAAGGGCAAAATCCGGGACAACTTGAGCTTCGAACTCATTCGGAGTTCGGAGCGAATTTGTCCGTAACCCCGGGGGGCTTTGCCTTCCTCTGTCTTAGAGCTATCCCTCGAAGAAGCAGTCCAGCCGGATATCATTCTCTCCGGCTCCGCCCTGCGAAAACAAAACCACAGTATCTCCTTCTCCATCCAGCGATGCCAAACCCCCGGGACGAAAGACTCATATACACACCCCACCACCCCGTCCGCTGGCCGTACCGGCGGCGTCCTCACCTGCTTAACTAAATCTCCATACGAAAAAACAGGAGCACCGCTCCTGCCGGGAAATCCTTATAATTTCCCGGCAGTATGCGACACTCCCGTCTAAAAGCTGCGCCTTTATTAATTATTATAAAATATGGAATGTAACAACCACTCCTGCGAATACGATCGATACCATCGTTGTCAGCTTAATCAGAATGTTGATAGCCGGACCGGACGTATCCTTGAACGGATCGCCGACCGTATCTCCGACAACAGCCGCTTTATGGCAGTCGCTTCCTTTTCCGCCGTGAGAACCGCTCTCAATGTATTTCTTTGCATTATCCCACGCACCGCCTGAATTGGCCATCATGATGGCGAGTACGAAGCCTGTAACCGTGTTTCCGGCAAGAAGTCCGGCCACGCCGTTGACTCCGAGAATCAGGCCGACAACAACAGGAACGATTACGGCAATCAGGGCAGGGGCAATCATCAGGCTCTGGGCCGACTTTGTACACATGTCAACGCAGGCTGCATAATCAGGCTGTCCTTTTCCTTCCATCAGGCCGGGGATTGACTTGAACTGACGGCGTACCTCAACTACGATGGACTGTGCTGCTTTTCCCACGGCATCCATGGTGAGGGCCGCAAACAGGAATGGCAGCATACCGCCGATAAAAAGTCCGATCAGGACAGGCGGGTTCGTAATCGTCAGATCCATCTGGAAATCAGGTGCAATCTGGCGTACCTTATCAATATAGGATGCGATCAGCGCCAGGGCTGTCAAGGCTGCGGAACCGATGGCAAAGCCTTTACCGGTAGCCGCCGTCGTATTACCCAGAGAATCAAGGGCATCCGTACGCTCTCTTACTTCGTGAGGCATATGTGTCATCTCGGCGATACCGCCCGCATTATCGGCAATTGGGCCGTATGCGTCGGTGGCCAGTGTGATTCCCAGTGTGGACAGCATACCTACAGCTGAGACACCTACACCGTAAAGTCCGAGGTTAAAGTCGGAAGCTCCGCCTGCACAGAAATAACTTACAAGAACAGAAATACCTACAATGATTACCGGAGCCACTGTGGAAAGCATTCCCAATGACAGACCGCTGATAATAACGGTTGCAGAGCCTGTCTCACTGGAAGCAGCCAGGTTCTGGGTTGGTTTATAGGAATCGGATGTGTAATATTCCGTCAGGGCTCCGATCAGGACACCTGCAATAAGACCGGAAATGATGGCCGCATATACCCCCATATTATCCGGCAGAAGAATCTTAACCGCAACAAATGCTGCAATAATAATTAAAACAGCGCTGATGTTCGTACCTTTTCTCAGGGCCTGAAGCAGGCTCTTCTGGGATGCATCTTCCTTTGTGCTTACAAAGAAGGTGCCGATAATGGAGAAAATAACTCCCATTGCCGCTAAAAGCATCGGAACTGCGACGCCCTTTACACCCAGACCGGCGGCTACCGCCAGTGCGAATGTAGATAAAATGGAACCAACATAGGACTCGTAAAGATCGGCGCCCATACCGGCAACGTCACCTACGTTGTCACCTACGTTATCTGCGATAACGGCCGGGTTACGCGGATCATCTTCCGGGATACCCGCCTCAACCTTACCGACAAGGTCGGCACCGACGTCAGCGGCTTTCGTAAAGATACCGCCGCCTACACGGGCAAACAACGCCATACTGGAGGCGCCCATACCAAATGTCAGCATATTGGTTGTCACCTGGGCGATACGCTCTGCCTCCGGCAGTGAGCCAAACACAACATTCAGGATTGTATACCAGATTGTGATATCCAGAAGTCCGAGGCCTACAACCGTAAAGCCCATTACGGAACCGGCTGAAAAGGCAACCTTCAGTCCTCTGTTCAGGCTGTGAGATGCTCCCTCCGCCGTCCGGCAGTTTGCCATTGTGGCGGTACGCATACCGATGAAACCGGACAAGCCCGAGAAAAAGCCTCCCGTCAGGAACGCAAACGGTGTAAAGAAGCCTAATAAACCGCTGAAAGCCATAACAAGTAAAATTACAAACATAACTGCAAAAAAGATACCGATACCCTTATACTGTCTCTTCAGATAAGCATTGGCACCTTCACGCACAGCTGTGGAAATCCGGATCATCTCAGAATTCCCTTCGGGCTGTTTCTTCACTTTGGCAAACATAGATGCTGCAAACAAAAGCGCTGCCAGTGAACCAACCGCTACAAAATACATAGCATACATAATTTTTCCTCCCCTTGGTTTGGCATTGAATATTGTCACTTTGTGAACCGTAACAAAATTATACCTTTTCATCCATTATATTGGCAGAATCCGGCAATTTCAATAACACTTTACAGATACTTTACAAACCCATACCAAAATCGCATTCACACTTTATTTTTTTCGGAATTTTCTTTATATTTAAAAAATTTATAAATTATTATTGTCAAATCCTTGTCAATTTTATGCAGAAAGGTAAACAGCCGCATCGGCAATCACATTTTCTGAACCTTTAGTAGCTCCTGATCCGGTCCGTATCGTCCTCGCCGGTCTTCTCAATTTTCTTTATGACAACGGAATACCCCGCATTTTCACCGAGCCGGACGTATACGCTGTCCCCTTCCTTATGGCCTCTTACCGCCTTTCCCAGAGGTGATTCAATACTGATAAGCCCTTTCAGGGAATTACCTCTGATACTGGTCACAAGGCGGTATACTTCTTCCTCGTCATCATCCTCAAAATAAAGTGTCACCGTGTCATTCAGGCCGACTTCATCCGACCCGGACTTGTCCGATACCACCCTGGCGTTTTTTATCATATTCTCCAGATAACGGATCCGGCTCTCATTCCGGTTTTTATCCTTCTTTGCCGCATAATATTCAAAATTTTCGCTGAGATCTCCCTGGGCCCTGGCCTCCTTCACGGCCTCGATAGCCTCTTTCCGGACCACCAGCTTCCTGTATTCTATCTCTTCCCGGATTTTCTTGATATCACTTTCCGTAAGCTGCTCTCGCATATCCATCACCCTCTGCTGTGCCTGAAAATTTATGCGGCTGTCTGCACAGGCAGACAGCCGTAAATATGATCGTTTCTGTTCCCATCCCCCTTTAAATAGATAAGTTCTGAGGACAGTAACATGTAAATTCCCTGACTTTAAATAATATGTCCCTTTGACTTCATGACGTCAATCACCTGATCTACATATTTCTCACAGATTTCATCTGTAGGAGCCTCCACCATGACGCGGATTACCGGTTCCGTACCGCTCTGGCGAAGTAAAATGCGCCCGGTATCCCCCAGGGCCTCGGCAGCTTTCTGAACTTCAGCCTGGACATCGGCATCATCCTGAGCCTCAGCTTTACTCTTAACCTTGACATTCTTAAGTACCTGAGGATAAATCTGAATCTCAGAAGCCAGCTTGCCGAGGGTCTGCTTCTTCTCCAGGATAACCTCCATCACTTTCAGGGAAGTCAGGATTCCGTCACCCGTTGTGGCATTTTTGCTGAATATGATATGGCCGGACTGTTCACCGCCGAGGCAATGGCCGTTCTGAGCCATATTCTCATATACATACTTATCGCCAACTGCTGTCTTTTCAAAATTAATGCCTTCTCTTTCAAAGGCTTTGTAAAGGCCGAAGTTAGACATAATCGTTGTGACTACCGTATTATTGACAAGCGTGCCCTGCTCCTTCATGTACTTTCCGCAGATATACATAATCTTGTCACCGTCCACCACTTCTCCGTTCTCATCCACGGCCAGACAGCGGTCGGCATCACCGTCATAGGCAAATCCCACATCCAGTTTATGTTCCTTTACGTACTTTTGAAGCTGTCCGATATGAGTGGATCCGCAGTTTGTGTTGATGTTGATACCATCCGGATTATTGCTGATCACATGCGTCTCCGCACCGAGGGCGTCAAATACGTTCTTTGCGATGGCAAAGGCGCTTCCATTGGCGCAGTCAAGTCCCACCCTCATATTTTTGAAGGAGCGTGTGGCAATTGAAATCAGATATCCGATATAGCGGTTTCTGCCTGCCGCAAAATCAACGGTGCGGCCGATGGCATCACGCTTTGCCAGCGGAATCTCCGCCGTCGTCCCATCCAGATATTCCTCTATCTTTTCGATTACCTCTTCTTCCAGTTTCTCTCCGCGCTCATTGATCACCTTGATTCCGTTATCGTAATATGGGTTATGGCTGGCGGAAATCATGATACCGCAGTTGAATTCTTCTGTCCTGACCACATAGGAGACACTCGGCGTAGTCGTTACATGAAGCAGATAGACATCGGCGCCGGAGGCGGTAAGTCCTGCAACGAGTGAGTACTCAAACATATAGCTGCTTCTTCTTGTGTCTTTGCCAATTACCACACGGCACCGGCTGTCCTGTGCTTTCTGTCCGTAATACCAACCTAAAAAGCGGCCTACTTTAAACGCATCTTCAACTGTCAGGTTCACATTCGCTTCACCGCGGAAGCCGTCTGTGCCAAAATATTTTCCCATCTGTGGATGTCCTCCTTGATTTGTCTCTTTTCCTGTCCTGTCTGCAGCTAAATTGAATTATGAAATTCCATGTCGGATTCCTGTGTTCTTATTTAAAATGTTATCTCCTTCAGATACCGCTCCAGGGCGTCCTGCCATGACGGAAGACGCTCAAAGCCGTTCTCCTCCAGCTTATCCTTGCTGATCCGGCTGTTCATCGGCCGTTTGGCCTGGCCCGGATACCGGCTTGTATATTCCTCTGTATCCACAGGCGTCACCTTCACGTCTTCCATACCCGCCTTTTTAAAGATCTCCACAGCGAATTCGTACCAGCTGCAGAGTCCTTCATTGGTGGCATGATATCGGCCGTATTTATCCGTCTGAATCATATCCACTAATAACCTGGCCAGGTCGTAAGTATAGGTCGGAGAACCGATTTGATCATCCACGACCGAAACAGCGCCGTGTTCCCTGCCCAGGCGCAGCATAGTCTTGATAAAATTCTTCCCGTTGACGCCGAACACCCATGCAATCCTGACAATGAAATATTTATCGAGAAGTTCCTCAATCGCAAGCTCCCCCTCATATTTTGCCTGTCCGTAAGCATTCAGAGGCTCCCTTACGTCATCCGGCTCCCATGGACGTTCTCCCGTCCCGTTAAACACATAATCTGTGCTGATGTACATCAGGCTGATGTCAAGATCGCGGCAGACTTCAGCTATGTTACGTGTCCCGTCTGCATTGACCTTCCTGCATAATTCCATATTCTGTTCTGCTGCATCTACTGCAGTATATGCAGCACAATGGATAACGGCATCTGGTCCCGCTTCCGTAATTACGCGGCGGCATGCGTCTTTATCCGTGATATCCATCTCCTCCACGTCCACGCCGATACCCTCAATCCCGCGTTTTGCCAGTTCGTTCATCACATCATATCCCAGCTGGCCTTTTACTCCCGTCACTAAAACTTTCATCGCACTCTCCTGTTATAACCTGTCTCCGTACATCTTATCAAAATACGAGCTGTACTCGCCGCTGATAATATGTTTCCACCAGTCCTGGTTCTCCAAATACCACTCAATTGTCTGTTTGATTCCCGTATCAAAATTATACTTCGGCTCCCATCCGATTTCCGTCTCTATTTTAGTCGGATCAATGGCATAGCGCAGATCATGGCCCGGCCGGTCCTTGACGTAGCGGATTAAGCTCTCCGGCTTGTCAAGCGCCTTTAAAATCGTCTTGACCACTTCCAGGTTCGTTCTCTCGTTATGGCCGCCGATATTATACACCTCGCCCACACGGCCCTTGTGGATGATCAGGTCGATGGCCTCGCAGTGATCCGATACGTGCAGCCAGTCGCGTACATTGGCTCCGTCTCCGTAAACCGGCAGTTCCTCATCCGCCAGGGCCCGGCTGATCATAAGCGGAATCAGTTTCTCCGGGAAATGATACGGACCGTAGTTGTTGGAGCATCTGGACACCGTCACAGGCAGTCCGTAGGTCCTGTGGTACGCAAGCACAAACAGATCGGCGCTTGCCTTCGAGGAGGAATATGGGCTCGAAGTATGGAGCGGCGTCTCCTCCGTAAAGAATAAGTCCGGCCTGTCGAGGGGCAGATCCCCGTAAACCTCGTCGGTGGATACCTGGTGATATCTCTGAATGCCGTATTCCCTGCACGCGTCTAACAGCGTGGTCGTACCGATTACATTCGTCCTCACAAATGCCTCCGGATCGGTAATGGAGCGGTCTACATGGCTCTCCGCTGCAAAATTCACAACCACATCCGGCTTCTCATTTTCGAAAAGTTCGAAGATGAACTTTCTGTCCGCAATATCCCCCTTGACAAATTTATAATTCGGTTTATCCTCCACCGGTTTAAGCGTCTCCAGGTTCCCTGCATAGGTGAGCAGATCCAGATTGATAATCTGATACTCCGGATATTTATTTACCATATGATGTACAAAATTCCCGCCGATGAAACCGGCGCCTCCTGTTACGATGATTTTCATTGTATGCTTCTCCTCTTGTCTCTCTGCTGATTATCCCTATTTATCCTGGAGCTTATCCACATATTTTCCGTCCAGAACATCTTTCAAATATTTGCCGTATTGGTTTTTCTTGTATACTTCGTAAGCAGCCAGCACTTCATCCTCGCTGATCCAGCCGTTTAAATAGGCAATCTCCTCCAGGCAGGCAATTTTTCTGTGCTGGTGCGTCTCTACAGTTTTCACAAAATTAGTGGCCTCCACAAGCGACTCATGGGTTCCCGTATCCAGCCAGGTAAAGCCCTGTCCCATCAGTATTACATCCAGCTCTCCGTTCTCGAGATAGATCCGGTTCAAATCCGTAATCTCCAGCTCGCCTCTGGCAGAAGGCTTCAGGTTCTTTGCATACTCCACCACCCGGTTGTCATAAAAATAAAGGCCGGTTACGCAGTAATTGGACTTCGGCTTCTCCGGTTTCTCTTCAATCGAGACAGCCTTGCCCGTCTCATCGAATTCCACGATGCCAAACCGCTCCGGATCGTCAACATAATATCCGAACACAGTCGCTCCATTCTCCTTGGAGGCCGCGGCGCGGAGCCTTTTCCTGAGTCCCTGTCCCTGGAAAATGTTGTCTCCCAGAATCATAGCCACGGAATCGTCCCCAATAAACTCTTCTCCTATAATAAAGGCCTGGGCCAGACCGTCCGGACTTGGCTGTACCGCATAGCTTAAATTGATTCCAAACTGCCGGCCGTCGCCAAACAGTTCCTCAAACCGGGGCGTATCCTCCGGTGTGGAAATAATCAGAATATCACGAATCCCCGCATTCATCAGGACGGAAAGCGGATAATATATCATCGGCTTGTCGTAAATCGGTAATAACTGCTTGGAAGTTACTTTTGTAAGCGGATACAGGCGGGTTCCTGAACCGCCTGCCAGAACGATACCTTTCATTGTCTTCTCCTCGTACTTTTTATTTTCTGCTTATGTATAATCCGGGACAATCCCAACATAACACCGGTCCCGGAAACGGTAACAGTTCGGACAGCATGAGCTGTTACCAGAAATGGGCAGACTTCGGCACTATAGGTAATATATCACAAACGAATTGGGCTTGTAAACGGATAACATTTACAAAAAACTTAATATTTACCTGTTTTTTCGTGGACACTCCTAATTAGTACAAATATACATTACAAACATATTGACAGCATTACAAACTTTTTGTTATAATTCAATCAAACAAAAGGAAAGGATAAAATAAAAACTATGATGATTGACAAGGATCAGCTTTACCGTTTTTTAGATAATATTGCCACTCTGTTTGGCGATCGATGTGAAATCGTAGTACACGATTTCACACATGGATTTGATGAGACCGTGGTAAAAATTATTAACGGCCACGTATCGGGACGTTCATTGGGAGCATGTCCTACCAGCCTGTTCTTTGAGCAATATAACAGACCGCAGGATATTAAAGAGGACACCCCCTGCTACTTCAGCAACACGACCAGCGGTCGTCTAATCAAATCGAGCACCACATTTTTACACGACGCAGATGGAAATGTTATCGGTTCAATCTGCATTAACTTTGATATCACCGATTTTTTTAACTATAACCGAATGATGAGTTCTTTTCTTGGATATAACGTAGACAAAAAACAGCCCCAGCCCAATGAAGTTTACTACCGGAATGTAGATGAACTACTGGACTATTATCTGGAATTAGCCGAGGAAAAGATCGGAAAGCCTGTAGGAATGATGGACAAAATAGATAAAATGCAGGCCCTGGCATTTCTGGACGAAAAACATGTACTGCAAATTACAAAAGCAAGTGTTAAGCTCTGTGAATTTTTCGGAATTTCGAAATTTACACTATACCACTATTTAGATGAGATACGTAAGGAACAAGAAGAGAAATGATACCTGTTATCCGCTTCTCTCGGAGCAGTCACAGGTACATAACATAAAACTCCCAACCGTTTTATGAGAAAATCAGTGGGTATGGCGATTTAACAATTGCCTTTATAATTCAAAAGCAAAGGAGGTGAAATTATGATCAAAGACAGAAAAGCACGGCAACTTGTCTACTTTATACTTTGGCTACTCTGCTTCTCGCTGGTAAATTGGCCTGTCGGCACCCTGGCGCAGCGGTTTGAACCCTTTGTGCTTGGAATGCCCTTCAGCGTGTTTTATTTTTGGTCGGCTTACTCATTGCTGATTGTCGTTGGCATCGTCATAGCATGGCGGGTGTTCCGGGACTGACCCGTGAAGAAAGGAACAATCTATGGAAAATTGGGTACAAATATTAATCATTATCTCTATCTATTGTGTTATTGTACTGGCTGTGGGCGTTTTTACACGCGATAAGGGTAAGACATCCCTGGAATCGTACTACGTAGGCGGCCGCAGCATTGGTCCCTTCGTATCATATTTCACCTATGTTGCCACGTTTCACTCCAGCTTCGCCTTTCTTGGTGCCGCCGGGATGCTTTATACCTCGGGCATTAACTTTTTTGCAACCATGACCTCCTGTATTGTCAGCCCTCTCATGATCTATCTCATTGGCCGCCCCGTATGGTATCTGGGGAAAAAATACGGTTTTATGACTCAGGGAGATTTGCTGGGCGATTATTATCAGAGCCGTTTAATTCGCACCGTGGTGGCCATCGTAAGTCTAATCTTCCTTATTCCCTATTTACAGGCGCAGATCATCGGCGGCGGACATATTTTTTCTTCTGTCACCGGAGGGAGGATTCCTTTCCTATGGGGATGCGTTATCCTTTATGTGGTAATCATCGGCTATATTCTGCTGGGCGGTTTCAAAGCCGTTGCATGGACTGACACCATCCAGGGAATTATGATGATTATTCTGATTTGGATCGCAGGCAGCACTATTCTGGGAAAAGTAAACGGTACTCTTGATTGGAGTAATGTTATGCACACAATGGCCGCAGAACATGGAGACAAGTTACTTATCCCGATAGAGCGATGGCCTGTATTTATGACCACGTTTCTGTCGCTGTTCGGCATCTCCATTTATCCGCCGACGTTCCAGCGTTTTTATTCTGTGAGTAATCCCAAATCGCTTAAATGGCTGGCAGTAACTTCCCCCATCTATCTAATTTTTTTCTATGTGCCGGTTATGGCAGTGGCATTCCTGGGAGCCATTCATATGCCTGGCCTTGAAGCACCTGACCAGATCTTACCTCTAATGCTCACCAAGTACACCACACCTACCATGACCGGACTGGTAATGGCCGGAGCACTGGCTGCCACCATGTCTTCCACTGATTCTCAACTTCACGCTGCAAGCAGTATTTTTACCATCGACCTGTATAAAAACCTGAGTAAAAAGCCGGTAACAGACCAGAAGGGGTTGTTGGTCGGTAAAAGCACTATTGTAGTGATAGCCCTTATCGCTCTGCTGCTCTCTCAATTTTCATCACAGTTAATTATGGCCATCTCAGCCTTCGCGCTGGGCGGCTGCCTGCAAATAATGCCGGCGCTCGTCGGTGCGCTGTATTGGAAACGCGCAACCCGCCAAGGAGCGCTTACCGGACTGGTTGCCGGATTTATAGCCGTGCTGGCAACGCAGTTTATCTGGAAAACACCTTTTGGGCTCACACTCTCCAGTGGCGCCTGGGGACTGCTTGTCAATGTGCTGCTTTTCGTTATTGTCAGCCTTCTCACCCCAAAACCGGATTCGGCACAAATTGAAAAGTTCCATGGTTACCTTGCCTCAGTGAATCGGGATTTCGATGAGGCGCAAGCTTCAGAGAGCAGAAAGAAACAGAAAGGAGTAATCGCTTCATGAAAATCACAGGACTTTATGACTGCCATATCCACGGCGGTCCTGAACCAATACCGCGCAAATATGATTTCATTACTATGAGCAGGAACATGGAGGAGGCCGGAATGGCCGGATTTGTAGCTAAGTCCCATTTTTATTCTACAGTACCATTTGCCTGTCTGGCTGATACTTATGGCACAAAAAATGTCTGGGGTTCAGTAGTCCTGAATCATTTTGTGGGCGGTATCAATCCGAATGCGGTACGGGCCTCACTTGGGATGAAACGTGACGGCGAAAATCTGCTGCGCATCGTTTGGATGCCCACGATGCATGCCAAAAGCAATATTGAGATGCTGCGGCGCAAGGGGATCGGTAGTGACATTCCACCAGAGTGGACATCCGGAGCGTTTTCCCCAGGTGCACAAAGACTGGACAATATTCCCCCTATCGACATTCTGGCTCCGGAAGTTCAGGACCGTTTGAAAGAAACACTGGATTTAATCGCCGAATCCGGTGTGTGTCTGGCCACGGGGCATCTATCCCGCGAGGAGATTTTTCATCTGGTCCCGTTAGCTAAAAAAATCGGTGTACGGAGTATCGTGCTGACACACCCTATCTATGGTTCAACCGGGCTTACGGATCCAGAGATGCGGCAGCTGACAGAATATGAGAATGTATTTGCGGAAATGTGCTATATCTTCATGCCTATCGATGGTTTTTCCCCTGAGGAAATGGCAGAGCATATCAGGTCTGTAGGAACAGAGCGGATAATCCTCTCCACTGACTCCGGACAGATATCCATGGAACCGCCGCATGTCTGCATGCAGAAATTTATTGACTTACTGAGTTCTTCCGGCTTCACCGACGATATGTTACTAACCATGGCACGCGCCAACCCTAAAAAGGTGCTGGGCTTCACCTGATACCCATTCGGAACTCTCTCGGTTACAGTGAAATGAGGCATTTAAATATGGGTAAGACTATGGCGAAATTAAAAGAACTGGGAATTATACTGCCGCCGGTACCGGCTTTACAGGGTAATTATATTCTTTACAAACGGGTAGAGCAATACATCTATCTCTCCGGCCAGAGTGCTTTTGTGAACGGAATTGCCTTATACCCTGGCAAAGTGGGTAATGATGTTACAGTGGAGCAGGCCTATCTGGCTGCAAGAGAAACAGGACTTCTGTGCCTGTCAATTCTACAACAGGCCGCCGGAGACCTGGACAAGATTGACATCGTTAAAGTGTTGGGCTTTGTTGCCTGCACACCGGAATTTAACGAGCATCCGAAAGTGCTGAACGGACTCTCTGACCTTTTCGTGGAAGTACTGGGGGAACGGGGCCGCCATGCCAGATCTGCAATAGGTTCTAACCAACTGCCCTTTAACTGCTGTGTGGAAATAGAAATGATGGCCAGAATCCTGTGACTGCGGCGTTTTTAAATTAACCGGGACAGTATAGAAAGGGGGCTGATTCAATAGATTATTGATCTACTTTTGCAACAGCCCCTTTTGTTTTCATAGTTAAAAACTATTTCCTTACCGCATAGAGAATGGTTCTGGCATCGTTAAATTCATAGCTGCATGTGACAAACGAATACAGCCCCTCCACATCCCCCTCCGGCAGCTCACGGAAGCTGCAGTTTTTCGTCATCTCATCCACATACCGGTTAAACCGTTCCCGGGAAGAAAATTCCGTCCTGCGTTTCTCCCCGTCCGCATCCCCGTACACAGCGGCAATGGTCCGCAAATGCAGCTCCGATTCCGGCAGATAGAGAATGACTTCTCTGTTTTCCCTGAAAAAGCTTTCGTCCTTAAATTTTACAATCTGCGCAAACATCGTCTGATTCTTCATATGATGCCCGTAAAGAATGGAATGCAGCCCCATCAAATCGCTGCTGCTGTCGCAGTCCAGGAAAATCGTTCCGGCTGCGCTCTTATTTCCCTCAAAATCCCGTTTCAGATAAGTTTCGTTATCATCTGCCTGTACAACCGGGTAGCTGATATCGGTTCCCGGTATTTCAATCCATGCCACTATATCCGGATTCACCGCCCTGAGACTCTCAAAATCCACAGGAGAATGGTACTCCGCCGGTTCCTCCGGTTCCATGTCAGGCAGGCTTTGCGTTTCCCCATCCCTCAAAGCCCCTGCCGGCGCTTCTTCCTGAACCGCAATCTTCCGTATCTCCTCTTCCCTTTTCCGCTGTGCCGTCTCCTTCAGTATATTGCCTGCCAGCAGTATGCCGCAGAGAAGTACCACAACGACAAGTATTGTATCTGTGACTCTCGAGGGACGCCTTTTGTGCCTCCCGCCTTCTCTTTTATTCTTCTCCCCAGTCAACGATTTTCCACCTCTGTTCCCTATATCTGCTCATTCTATTATTTTAAATTTAAATTAAAGCCGTTTTATATGATTTTATACATCTTTATACAGACTGTAATAATCCGATTCCAGATTTTCACTCATCGCTTTGTACCACTTGAATGCGTCATCCAGCGCCTGATTGTAAATTATCGGCGCCAATGTTTCCATGAATAAATCAAGTATCTGCTGCTCCTGGATAATTCCTATCTCTTCCCCTCTCACATCAAGGTAAAAAGCTCTTATTTCATCAATTATTTTCCTCTTTTCATCGTCTGTCAGCGACAAAATCGGATATGGTTTCCTTGATCTCAACTGTTTTTCCTCCCTGGTTATTATTGTTTTTGTTTTCTTTATTGTTTTTATTTGTTGTTTTCTTTATTGCTTCCGTTTGTTTTTATTATCCTCTACCCCAATTATTTCTCTGACCCTTCTTCCTGCATATGCCGGAAAGTATATTTTGAATTATATCACATCCCCGGCTATATAAAAACCATATCCCGTACGCTGATTGTCTCCAGTGTTACAGTTCAGCCTTTGGCTAAACTGCAACAAATGATGCACAGAAACGGCTAAAAGCGCCGTTTCGCGCCGCATAACTCGGGATTTTCGCAAAAACAGCGAAAACACCTCGCGGAATACAACCTGGCTGAACTGTTACTCTCCAGCCGTCAAGTCATAAAGGACATGAAGGAAGTTTGCCGCTGCATAGACCGGCAGCAGAAAATAAAAGAGACCCCCAAAAGGGCAATCACCTGCTCCCCGGGGGGTTCTTTCTCTGTATGCCGTTATTTCACTGTATGCCACCGCTGAACTATACTCTGCGGCTGCACTGTACTCCGCGGCTGCATTGTACTCCGCTGCCAAACTGTGCTCCGCTGCCAAACTGTGCTCCGCTGCCGAACTGTACTCCTCTACTGCACCCAAAGCCCGTCACGGCTGCACCCGAAGTAAAACTTTCCGCCGCGCATTCCCGGGAATCTTGCCTCACCGCTCTGCTCCGGATAAAGACGTATCAGATGGACACTGTTATAATTGACATAAGCTATAAAATTCAGGTAATGTCCTTTCTCCATCTTATGTGTGAAGGTGATGTAGTACTCGCCGTCCATCTCCTCCACATTCAGCCTGTGTTCCCCCTCCGCCCTTTTCGGCGTCTGCGGCATCAGCTTCCTTCCGCAGCAGGAAACCTCGGCGTCCCCTGTGGCCGTCAGAATATTGCCGCAGTCAGGACAGATATAAAATTTAATCCGTTTCATATTTCCTCCGTCTTCACTGTTAGGTTCCAGTTCCCCCTCCAGTATCTTTTCAATATTTACACCGAGGACCGAGGAGAGTGCGCCGAGAAGCGACACATCGGGGCAGCCCAGGCCGCATTCCCATTTTGATACGGCTTTATCGCTGACATGAAGGGCCTCCGCCAGCTGTCTCTGTGTATATCCTTTTTCTTTTCTCAGCGACGATATAAGCGCCCCCGATTTATCATTGTCCATTCCGGCTTACCTCCTGTGATTCTAAGTACAGCTTCAGTATAAACAGTAACGGCGGATGATTCAATCAACGCTTCGTAGAGTTGACAATCAGCATCATCGGACGGCGCATCTCATCCTTCATGCCGGGGACACTGTCAATCATATGGGCCGGCGGCTGCGGCTCCACAATATTCTTTATTTCAAATCCGTTCGTAAGCAGGCCGTTCAGATATGTAGTCAGCGTTTTATGGTATTTCACCACTTCCTCACCGAGAAAGTTCGCTGTCCTCTTACCCTCGTAATAATAGTTGTCCACCGGAAAATGCAGAATCTCCCCATCCCCGCCGTAATACCAGTCCTGGGTCCCATAGGCCGTAAAAACGGGATGCTCCACTGAAAACAGGAAACTGCCCCCCGGCTTTAAAAAGGTATTCACTTTTTTTGCAATCTTATCAAAGGATTCAATATAATGAAATGCCAGGGAGCTGAGGGCAATGTCGAAGCTCTCCTTCGGAAACTCCATATCCTCCATGGCGGTGCACCGGTACTCCACCTGCGGATAAGGAGTCTTTTCCCTGGCCACCTCAAGCATTTTGCGGGATATGTCAATCCCCACAGCAGAAGCAGCTCCATGCTCCATCGCATAGATACAGTGCCAGCCGTATCCGCATCCCAGATCCAGCATCCGCTTTCCGGTAAAATCGGGAAGCAGCTCTTTTAATGTCTCCCACTCTCCGGCTCCGGCCAGTCCCTCTTTGGAACGGTCCATCTGGCTGTATTTTTCAAAAAACACTTCATCGTCGTATTTATTTTCTTTCATATCCGGTTCCGTTCTCCTTCTGATTTTTAAATTGAGACTCCGGCTTGCGCAGAACCGGAGCCGTCAGATCATAGCTCTCTCCTATCATTCTTTTCACTTCCTCTTCGAGGATTGTACCGTCCAGAATGATCGAGTTCCAGTGCGTCTTATTGAGATGATATGCCGGTATCACCGCCGGATACACCTGCCGCCAGAAATCACGCCATTCCGGACTGCATTTTACATTCACCCACGTGCGGCCTTCCCGCTCAAAAATCCAGGCGAAAACCTTCCGGCTCCCCCGGTGTCGGATTACGGTCCAGTTCGGATCATGGAACGGCTGATCCGGATAGGTGTCTTTGAATGTCAGGCAGTAACTGATAAGCTCTTCTCTGTTTTTCATTTTTCCCCCTGTAAATACTCTTTAAAAAAATGCCTGATACCAAAATGTAAATCCGGCATCAGACATCCTGTTTTAACTTCAGTTGGTATTATTATTCCGGCTGGCAATGAGGCTTACGTTGCTATTCACGGCCTGGTTCGCAAAACTGCGTTTTTCAGCAGGGCCGTGAATCGTAACACGCTTACGCCCATCCTGCCTTAGTTTTCTCCCATCTTGGCAAGCTTCGCCGCCTGGTCGGCTGCAATCAGGCTGTCAATCAGCTCATTCAGCTCCCCGTTCATGACAGAATCAATCTTATAAAGCGTCAGTTTAATCCTATGCTCCGTCACACGGCCCTGAGGGAAGTTATACGTACGAATTTTTTCGGACCGGTCGCCGGTGCCAATCTGGCTGCGGCGCTCCTCCGCTTCCTGGTTCTGCCTTTTTTCCAGCTCCATATCGTAGAGCTTTGAACGGAGCAGACGGAACGCCTTCTCTTTGTTCTGAAGCTGCGACTTCTCCGTCTGGCTGTAAATTACGATTCCGGTCGGCATATGGGTCAGACGCACGGCCGAGTCGGTAGTATTGACGCACTGTCCGCCGTTGCCGGACGCACGCATAACGTCGATACGGATATCCTTGTCGTCAATTACAACGTCAAATTCCTCCGCTTCCGGCATAACCGCCACAGACGCGGTGGATGTATGGATCCTGCCGCCGGATTCCGTCTCAGGCACACGCTGCACCCGGTGGACGCCGCTCTCATACTTCATCTTGGAATATGCGCCCTGGCCTGTCACCATGAACACAACCTCCTTGAAACCTCCGATTCCGTTCTCATTGACGCTGACAAGCTCCGTCTTCCAGCGGTTGCTCTCCGCAAAATGCACATACATTCTGTAAAGCTCCGAGGCAAAAAGGGCTGCTTCGTCGCCGCCGGCGCCGGCACGGATTTCCACCATGACGTTCTTGTCATCATTAGGATCTTTGGGAAGCAGGAGAATCTTCAGCTGCTGCTCCATTTCCTCAATTCTTTTTTTCGCATCGGCCAGTTCTTCCTTGGCCATATCACGCATCTCCTCGTCAGACTCTTCCTCGAGCAGGGCCAGGCTGTCTTCCACATCCTGGTTCGCCTTCTTATACTCCTTATATGCATCCACAAGGGGAGTCAAATCCGCCTGCTCCTTCATCAGTTTCCGGAATCTGTTCTGATCCATCGCAACATCAGGGCTGTTCAGTTCTTCCAGCAGCTCTTCATATCGGATCAGCAAATCATCCAATCTGTCAAACATGGTAACCTCCTGTATTTGTCTGCAGAATTAAATCCGGACTGCAGCACTGTATCCACTATCTGTTCCGGCGCGCCCTGACCACGCGGTCAAGTCCCGGTTCATCTTTAATTGTTTCTATTTCGCCAAAGCCGGCAGCCGTCAAAAGCTTTCCCACCGCCTCCGCCTGATCACAGCCGATTTCAAAATAAATGAAACCGCCTTCCTTCAGATATCTGCCGCTCTGCTGCGCCAGAATCCGGTAAAAATACAGTCCGTCCTCTGCGCCGTCCAGCGCCATTCTCGGTTCATGGTCCTTTACCTCCGGCTCCAGGACGTCTATCACCGCTGACGGGATATAGGGAGGATTAGACACGATGATATCAAATTTTTCGTCCTGTTCCAAATTCAAGAACAAATCACTTTCCAGAAGGACAAACTCCTTCTTCCGTACTCCAGGTATCCTGGCAATCCCCGGGGAATACCCGTTATCTGAAACGCTTTCTCCCGCTGTTTCCTGTTCCTGTGCATCCCCGCCCTGGTAGACATACGTACACATCTTAAGTTTCCAGGGTGTGTCCGATATAAGTGTGGACTCTGAGCGGGCGGTTCCCTTCTGTACGAGAAAATGGCGCCGTACATTCTTTTTGGCCACCTTCAGCGCCGCCTTCGAAATATCGGCCGCCGTCACCTTATCGTAACCGCCCAGCACAGCCAGACTGACAGCAATGCACCCGGAACCGGTACACATGTCAAGGACAGAAAGCGCCTGATTCTTATGGTCCCTTAAGACCGTCTCCACCAGCTTTTCCGTATCCTGTCTGGGTATCAGGACATTCTCATCCACGGTAAATTCCAGTCCCATAAACTCCTGATTACCGAGAATATGCTGAATCGGAATACGTGATGCCCTTTTTTCAAGATAGTCCCTGTAAACCGGATACGATTTCTCAAGACGCTGCCGGTTCACCCTTCGGGTCCTGTCCATCAGGAAATGAACCTGGTCAATGCCAAAGGACGCTTCCAGCAGATACCACGCATCCAGCCCCGACTCCGTTACACCGGCGTCTGAAAGACAGGTTTTCCCTTCCTCCAGTAGCTGCTGCCAGGTGGGGCCCTCCTCTTCTCTCAGAAATGTACTCATAGCTTTGTCTCCGGAAAATTCTCCTTCAAATATTCTTTCCAGTCAAATACTGCTTCCGTCGCTGCGATGGCAACTTCGATCATGCTGTCATCCGGTTCCGTAGTCGTCAGTCCCTGCATCCACATTCCCGGACGGCTGACGAGATCCATAAATTTGGAATTACTTCTGCCTGCGAGCTGGAGTATCTCATAGGAAACTCCTGCAATCACCGGAATCAGAATGATACGGCTCAGCATCCTGAGACCGATATTATCAATCCTTATTACCATAAAAAACAGGATGCTGATTATCATGACAATCAGGATAAAGCTGGTTCCGCACCTTTTATGTTCTTTGGAACTTGCCCGGACGTTCTCCACGGTAAGAGGATGTCCGTGTTCCACACAGTTAATACATTTATGCTCCGCTCCGTGGTACATGAAGGTTCTTCTGATATCCTCCATTCTTGAAACGAGCTTGATATATGCTATAAATATCGCGATTCTGATTACACCCTCCAGGACAGCCATCACATGCTCCGATGTGATAAATGACTTGAAAAAGTTGGCTATTACAAGTGGGAGTATCATAAAGATCCCGATTGCCAGAATAAAAGAAAGTACCATAACAATTGACATAATAACGCTTTCCAGTTTTTCTCCGAAAACGCGGTCCAGAAACTTTTCAAATCTGCCCGGTTCTTCTTCCTCATCATCTTCAAAAAAGCTGGCGGAATACGTCAGAGTCTTCATTCCCAGTATCATGGAATCCGCAAACCGGAATACGCCTCTGATAAAGGGCAGGGACAGGATCTTCGCTTTAGTGGTAATACTCTCATACTTATCTTTCTTTATCTCAATCTCACCGTCTGGCCTGCGGACTGCCACCGCATAGTCATTCCGGTTCATCATCATAATGCCCTCAATGACGGCCTGACCGCCAATTCCTGAATATTTCATTCTTTATACTCCGTTTAAAAGCGGGTAAAACCTCGCTTTGTGGTCTTTCACCACTAAATAACGATAACCTGCACGCTCTGCGCACAGGTCACCACCTTCAATAAAAGGTTGAGTTTAATGTCGCCACTAAAACTCAACCCTTACGTTGTTCAAACTTAATTGTCTGCATTCATGCCGTACTTACGGTTGAACTTATCAATACGTCCACGGGCTGCAGCAGCTTTCTGCTGACCTGTGTAGAATGAATGGCATTTGGAACAAACCTCTACGTGGATGTCCTTCTTTGTAGAACCTGTTACGAATTCGTTGCCACAGTTGCAAACAACTTTTGCCTGATAATAGGCTGGATGGATTCCTTCTTTCATGATTTTCACCTCTCTGATTTTTCTTGTGCGATTTCCGACCGCTGTTTTATTACTATGTTAAAGCCTTGCACATCCATGTCCTGCTGGTCCATCATTATAGCAGAGCATCAATCGTAAGGACGACTCACGCAGATGTCAAAACTACCGTCTAATTGTACAGCCTAAACAGTATATCATATGAAGCAAGGGATTGCAAGGTTTTTTTAGAAGAAACGCCTCTTCCGGGTAATATCCACAAACTCCTGATTATTTCTTGTTTTTGCAAACAAATCAAGGATTCTCTCCACCGATTCCTCCGGTTTCTGGGTGTTGGTCGCCTTGTGGATGATATCGACCGCCTCGGACTCTTCCTGGGTAAGCAGCAGATCATCTCTTCTCGTTCCGGATTTAAGAATATCGATGGCAGGGAAAATCCGCTTCTCCGAAAGCTTGCGGTCCAGAACAATCTCCATGTTTCCGGTTCCCTTAAACTCCTCGTAGATAACATCGTCCATACGGCTTCCCGTATCAATCAGAGCCGTAGCCAGTATCGTCAGGCTGCCGTTCTCCCTCATATTTCTCGCCGCTCCGAAGAAACGTTTCGGCATATGGAGGGCCGCCGGATCAAGACCGCCGGAAAGCGTTCGGCCGCTGGGCGGCACTACAAGGTTATAAGCTCTGGCAAGACGGGTGATGCTGTCCAACAGGATCATAACATCCCTTCCATGCTCCACCAGTCGTTTCGCTCTCTCGATGACCATCTCGGATACACGTTTGTGGCGATCCGGAAGCTCATCAAAGGTGGAATAGATAACTTCCACATTCGGTCCTGTAATGGCCTCCCTGATATCGGTAACCTCCTCCGGCCGCTCATCAATCAGAAGGATAATCAGGTGCATCTCCGGATGGTTCGCCGTAACCGCCCTGGCAACCTGCTTTAACAAGGTGGTTTTACCGGCTTTTGGCGGTGAAACAATCATGCCTCGCTGTCCCTTTCCGATTGGAGAGAGCAGATCCATGACACGCATGGCCGTTGTGTTCCTTGTTCCCGGCATCTCCAGATGGAGACGGCTGTTGGGGAAAATCGGTGTCAGGTTCTCAAAGTTCGGTCTGCGCTCCACCACGTTGGTGGGATAGCCGTTAACCGTATTGATATATAATAAAGCCGCAAATTTTTCCGTGGCTGTCTTTACTCTTCTGCTTCCCCGGACGATATCGCCTGTCTTTAAGTTAAACCGTCTGATTTGCGACGGAGCCACATAGACATCATTCTCACCGGGAAGGAAATTTTCACACCGGATAAATCCAAAGCCGTCCGGCATAACCTCCAGAATTCCATCCGCTTCGATACCGCTGTCAAGCTCCTGGAAATCCGTCTTTCCCTCTTCATTTCTGGACTGATACTCACCCCTCGTCTGATTCTCGGCTCTCTGCTGATAATCACCTCTGGACTGGCTCTCGCCGCGCTGCTGGTAGTCTCCCCTGGACTGGCTCTCGCCGCGCTGCTGGTAGTCTCCCCTGGACTGATTATCACCGCGCTGCTGGTAGTCTCCCCTGGACTGGTTATCACCGCGCTGCTGGTAGTCTCCCCTGGACTGGTTATCGCTGCGCTGCTGGTAGTCACTCCTGGACTGGTTATCGCTGCGCTGCTGGTAGTCGCCTCTCGGCTGATAATCACGTTTACGGCTGTCGTCCCTGTAACGGTTCGTATCACGTCTCGGCGCTTCTTCTCTCTTTTCTTCCCTGGTATTTTTTTTCAAAATACGCGGTTCTTTATCGATCGTCTCCGAAGGCTTCTCGTCTGTTTTTTTCTCTTCCGCCGCCGCCAAAGGCTCCGACGGAATAATATTGTGTACGCCGCCTCCTTCTGCCCCGGCTGCATCCATGCCGGCCAAATCTTTGTCTGCTGCTTTTCCACCGGCTATTTCACACAGCCTGTCTATAATTTCTGCTTTTTTAAGGGTGGTTACACCTTTAAGCCCCTGTGCCTTTGCCAGTTCCCGAAGCTGTGTCAAAGGAAGGGTCTGCAATTTTTCTCTCATACAACTCTCCTTACTTTGTTTAGTTTTAATTTTGTATTGGGGATTATTAAGAAATAAGAAACGTCAGGAAATACTTTTCTTGTCTTCTTAATTATATACTATTTTATAGAAAATGCAATTTTTTTTTAAATAAGACATATTAAATCCAGGATTTTCGTGCAAAACGCGCACGAAAACACCTTGCGGAATACAACCTGGGCACCAGTGTCATGATGTTGGGGTCAAAAGGTCTTTTGACCCCTTTGATACCGGATTGCGCCGCGCCTGCCTGATTACATCTCTCCCTTTAAAAACCGGAGCCACTCACCGATTTTCTTCTCATAGCCGTTATCCGACGGTCTGTAAAAAGAGGAACCCTCCAATCCGTCGGGAAGATACTGCTGTTTTACATAGTGGTTCGGATAATCATGGGCGTACTTGTAATCCAGACCGCGTCCCAGCTTCTCCGCTCCTTTGTAATGCCTGTCCTGGAGATGAACCGGAACCTGGGCCACCGCCTTGCTCCGGACTGCCGACTCCGCTTCGTCAATTGCCATACAGGCGGCATTGCTCTTGGGAGCGCTCGCAACATAAGTCACAGCCTGGGAAAGTACGATCCTGGCCTCCGGCATGCCGAGACGCTCAACCGCCAAAGCGGCATTTACAGCTACTGAAAGCGCCTGGGGATCCGCATTCCCCACATCCTCCGAAGCGCAGATCATGATTCTTCTGGCAATAAATTTAATATCCTCACCTGCATAAAGCATCCTGGCAAGATAATAAACGGCTGCATCCGGATCAGAGCCTCTCATGCTTTTAATAAATGCGGAAATCGTATCATAATGGTTATCACCGCCCTTATCATACCGCACCGCCCGTTTCTGGATACACTCCTGGGCCACATCCAGCGTAATATGAATCAGACCGTCCTCGGACCGCTCCGTTGTCAGGATTCCAAGTTCCACCGCATTCAGGGCCGCCCTGGCATCACCGCCTGCCATATCTGCAAGAAAATCAACCGCCTCCCCAGAGATATCGGCCTTGTAGCTGCCCATCCCCTTCTCCTTATCATAGACGGCGCGTCTCAGCAATTCTGCAACATCTTCCTTTGCAAGCGGTTTCAGCTCAAAAATCCGGGAACGCGAAATAAGAGCGCCGTTGACCTCAAAATAAGGATTCTCCGTCGTCGCTCCAATCAGAAGCAGAGTCCCATCCTCCACAAAGGGCAGCAGATAGTCCTGCTGGCTCTTATTGAACCGGTGAATCTCATCTACAAAAAGAATAGTCTTCTGGCCGTACATCCCCAGGGCATCTTTTGCCTCCTGCACAACCTCCTCCATATCCTTCTTTCCCGCAACCGTTGCATTCAGCTGCTTGAATCTGGCGCTTGTCGTACCTGCTATGACTTTGGCCAGCGTCGTCTTGCCTGTCCCCGGTGGGCCGTAAAATATAATAGAGCCCAGCTTATCCGCCTTGATAGCCCGGTAAAGCAGCTTGTCCTTTCCGATAATATGCTTCTGCCCCACCACCTCGTCCAGCGTGGCTGGCCGGAGCCTGGAGGCCAGCGGAGCCTCCTTCTCCATCGTATTGCTTCTCATATAGTCAAATAAATCCATAACATCCCTCTGTCTCTAATCTATCAGCAATTCATCTACTGTAACAAAAGTATAGCCCTGCTTTGTCAAAGTGTCAATGGCCGCCAGCGCCGCGTCCACAGAAGTTCCAAACACATCGTGCAGCAGTATCACATCATGCTTTCCCACATTCTTGTATATATGCTTCACAACCTTCTGTGGGTTCTGGCTTTTCCAGTCCAGTGTATCAATATCCCAGAAAACCGGGGTCATTCTCAGGCATTCTTCCAGGTCGTCATTCCATATTCCATAGGGAGGCCTGATATACTCAGGCGTCTGGCCCGTAATGTTTCTTATCAGCTCATTCGTCTTGCGGATGGCATTACAGGCATCTTCCGTGGTTCCCTTTGTCAGGTCCACATGGCTGTAGCAATGGGTTCCAATCAGATGCCCGTCTTCCGACATCTGTTTTACCAGCTCCTCATTTCCCGGGATATTCTCCCCTACCAGAAAAAAGGAGGCTTTCACTCCCCTCTCCCTGAGTCCCTCCAGCAGCCGTTTCGTATAGACCGCATGCGGCCCGTCATCAAACGTCAGCGCCAGCAGTTTTTCTCCATCACCGTATTTTTCTTCTTTTCCTGACTTTTTACCATCTATATCCGTCTTTCGCTTCTCTTTCCGGGCCGATTCTCCCTGACCGGCAGAATCAGGCTCATCCGGTTCGGCAGACACCGCCAGGCCGGTCCATGTTCCGGCCGCCGCGCTGTGGTCCCTGACTGCCGCTAAACAGAAACACGCCAGAAATACATCCATCACTGTTATCACCATCAAAAGAAACATTTTTCTTTTCACATGCTTCCCCTTCCTCTGTATCCGCGCCGCTGTCCCCCGCAGATTGTTCCCAGGCCAAACATGGTTACTGTTCACACCTTGCAAAAAAGCGGCATGCTGTAAACAATAACGCGCTTCTCAGGACACATCATTGCAGATCCGTTACTAATAATCAATATATGCAGCAGCTCCCAACGGCAGAATTATAAACATGCAAAAGAAAAAGCACGGATATAAAACAGGCCGCCGAAACGGGTCAAAAGCCTGTTTTATATCCGTGAAATCGTAAATTATGCCACCAGTGCGGAAATCCCAAAATAAGATAACACAATGATTCCCAGCACAATTCTGTAATAACCAAAGAACTTGAAATCGTGTTTCCGGATGTAGCCCATCAGGAATTTAATAGAATATACCGACACGGCAAAAGCAACCGCCATGCCCAAAAGCAGGTAAAACACCTCATACCCTTTGAATGCTCCGCCTTCAATAAAAAATTTGATAATTTTAAGAAGACTTGCTCCAAACATAACGGGTATTCCCAGGAAAAATGAGAATTCCGCAGCAGCGCCCCTGGAACAGCCTATCAGCATGGCTCCCAGAATCGTGGCTCCGGACCGGGAGGTTCCCGGTATCAGTGCAAGAACCTGAAAACAGCCGATTACAGCCGCGGTCTGGAAGGAAATCTGCGTCACCCGCTCAATCGGAAATTTGGAATTCCGGTTCCGGTTTTCCAACAGAATAAAAAACACACCGTAAATAATCAGCATGGCCGACACCACATATCCGTTCATCAGCTTATTCATAAAATTATCCAAAGGCAGTCCGATTACAGCCGCAGGGATGCATGCAACAAGAATCTTTCCCCACAGCCGGAGTGTTCCCCTCTTCTGCGCATCTGATTTTCGTGATGAAAATGGATTCAGTTTATGAAAATACAGAATCAGCACCGCCAGAATCGCGCCTAATTGAATGACCACCATGAATACTTCCCGGTACGCCTCGCTGACCTCAAGATGAATAATTTCATCTACCAGGATCATGTGGCCGGTGCTGCTGATGGGAAGCCATTCTGTAAAGCCTTCCACAATCCCCAGCACAATCACCTTTAAAATCTCTACAAAACTCATGCCCGTTCCTTTCCGCTAAATCTTTCCGCTAAATATTTTCAATCTGCCAGTCGACAGGTTCCAGACCATTCGCTTCCAGATATTCATTCGTCTTACTAAAAGGCCTGCTGCCGAAAAATCCTCTGTAAGCAGACAGGGGGCTGGGATGCGGCGCCTCCAGTATCAGGTGCTTCGGATTGGTAAGCATCGGTTTCTTCATCTGAGCCGGTCTTCCCCAGAGTATAAATACCATCGGGCGATCCTGCCCGGCCAGAATTCTGATTGCCGCGTCGGTGAACTCCTCCCAGCCGATGCCCCTGTGGGAATTGGCCTGGTGGGCGCGCACCGTCAGCACCGTGTTGAGCAGCATCACTCCCTGCTCAGCCCATTTTTTAAGATATCCGTTATTCGGAATAAAACATCCCAGATCATCATGCAGTTCCTGATAAATATTCACCAGTGAAGGCGGTATCTCCACATCCGGCTTCACCGAAAAGCACAGCCCATGGGCCTGTCCCGGTCCATGATACGGATCCTGTCCCAGAATCACTACCTTGACCTTTGAAAGAGGCGTAAAGTCAAAGGCATTGAAAATATCGTTGGCATCAGGATATACAGCCCGTGTCTGATATTCCTGCTTTACCGTCTCATATAATTTTTTATAATATGGCTTTTTAAACTCTGCCCCCAGCGGTGCCAGCCAGTCATTACTGATTGCTCCCATATGTTATCTACTCCTGTCCATTACTTTGTCTGAACCGTTACCTGATACGGCCTTCTGCATGCGCACAAGACCTTCTTAACAAATTTTATCACAGTAACGCAGCATTCACAATCATTTATCGGCACATTTCCTGATAAATTCCAACGAATCGACAGCAACCGGCACGGCGCGGCCGCGTATTTCTTCCGATACCTGGGCAAATTTCCTGTTTACACGGTACATGTCCGCTTTCCGGTTAAAGTATACCGTCTTTTCAAAAGGCCATCTTATCACCGTCGGTGTTTTAAATCCCTCCCCCAGTTCCAGGACAAGAAGGCGGTGGTTCAGTGTATGGGAAAGCCACTCCTTATACCTGTTCCATCCGGGCAAATAACCTTCCTCGATATAGTTTTTTGCCTCTATCGTATTGGCAGCCAGCGGTGCGCCGCAATGCGGACAGCGTCCTTCCGGCACCTCTCCCCTCTCCCAGATATCCTTTGTGCATGCCTCACTGCACTGAAACCAGTTCACATTTCCGCACGGGGCCGTAATCCTGTCCGCCCTCAGAGGACTGTCGAAAATCCGGGCATCCGTTACTGTCGTCACGATGAAATAGTCTTTCCCGTCTGTTAATTCATATAACGCATGATATGCCGCTTTTGCTTCGGAATCTTTTGCTTTTCGCCACTCACTTCCAATTCCTACAAGGACATATTCACAATCTTTCAATTTTTCTCTCAGTTTTTCCACAATTTTATCATTCTCGTCCATATCCGCAGCTCCCTCCATATTTAAACGCCAAAAGAGCCCGCAGCGTATGGAGAAATACGCCGCAGACTCTCTTATTGTAATGCATTTTAAGACGGATTGCAAAATTATTTTAATGTAACTTTTGCGCCTTCTGCTTCTAATTTTGTCTTTAACTCTTCTGCTTCATCTTTGGAAACAGCAGCTTTAACTACCTTCGGAGCTCCGTCAACTACTTCTTTAGCTTCTTTTAAGCCAAGGCCTGTAGCTTCACGAACAACTTTGATAACTTTAACTTTGTTAGCGCCAACTTCTGTTAACTCTACGTCAAATTCTGTCTTCTCTTCTGCTGCTTCTGCTGCGCCGCCTGCTGCTGCAACTACAACGCCTGCTGCTGCGGATACACCAAACTCTTCTTCACATGCTTTTACTAAGTCGTTTAATTCTAATACGGATAATTCTTTAATAGCTTCGATAAATTCAGCTGTTGTTAATTTTGCCATTTTAATGTTCCTCCTGTAATTTTACTATTTAATATTTATGCACAGCATTCCTGTGCCGTCTCTGCCGCTTCAGGCAGCCATATAAACTCTTCCGATTTGATTTCCCGGATGGAAATTATGCCTCTTTGGACTCTGCGATCTGTTTGATAACGCGAGCAAAGTTTGTGATTGGGGACTGCATGCTTCCAAGCAATCTTCCGAGAAGAACTTCTCTGGAAGGAATCGTTGCGATAACCTGCATTCCTTTAGCATCATAGTAAGTATCCTCAACGATACCGCCCTTGATCTCTAACTTGTCTGCTTTCTTTGCGAATTCAGCTAAAATTCTTGCCGGAACTGTTGCATCATCTTTCGATACAGCTAAAGCTGTAGGTCCTTCCAGATGCGGCTCTAAAGCTTCGAATGCAGTTCCCTTTGCAGCAAAGCGAATCATGGTGTTCTTATAAACTTTATAAGTAACGCCAGCTTCCCTTAACTGTTTACGGAGCTGTGTATCCTGCTCTACAGTCAGACCACGGTAATCAACGACTACTGCTGTCTTAGCACCGTTGAATAATTCAGAAATTTCAGCTACAACCGGCTGTTTTAATTCAACTTTTGCCATGAATGGTTTACCTCCTATATTATTTGGTAACCGCCTGGGTAAACGGTGAAAGGTCCTAGCCGAACCTCTTACCGCCGACAATAAAAAACCTCTTTATCCATGAAGACAAAGAGGCGTAAACTTACACATTTAATATGGTATGTTTCCTCGGCAGGCGTTTGCAACTTATGCCATACGGCACCTGCTGTCTTCGGCAGTTAACACTAGTGTAAGATATCATAATTTTCAAGGTTTGTCAAGTTTTTTTTAACATATCAAAATGGAGATTTAACTGAGGTTGGGAGGATGCGTCCGGAACGGACCATGTCCGGTGTGGTGAGGGGGCTGGCTGAGTCTTCCGTCC
>OLQS01000451.1_pt1 | contig 27591 bp, 25 predicted proteins | sample 1672291 | NCBI WGS metagenome assembly OLQS01 (sample SAMEA3136668, study PRJEB25190) | human gut metagenome | biome: human gut; feature: human-associated habitat; material: faeces | place: Austria | collected 2013
GATTGATGGGGTGGAGGGACAGTTTAGGTGAGAAGCCAGAAGATTGCAGCTGAGGGAAGAATTTCTGGACAGGGAAGTGAAGTCAGCCTGCGGTTCGGATATGATGAGCGATGTGCTGGCATTTTCCAAGGACCACTCCATCCTCCTCACAGGACTGTGCAATCCGCAGGTCATAAGGACAGCGGAAATGCTGGATATCGTGTGTCTTATATTCGTAAGGGGGAAGAAGCCGGATGAGGCCATGCTTGAGATGGCAAAGGACAGGGGGCTGGTGGTCATGGCCACGGGGCACCGGATGTTCTCTGCCTGCGGCATGCTCTATGAGGCCGGGCTGCACGGCGGGGCCATATAGCTGCCTGCATATTCCGGCGGGCCTCTGCCGGATTCCGTAAGATGCAGGGAAGCAGTATAATATAATGAATGAAGGGAACCGATTATGGAGGACGCAATTGTTTTAACATATGACATATCGGCTGATGATTTCACCAGGGCAGGTGAGGCAAGCAGTGATGTGAAACGGAAATTAAAGCAGATGGGTGTTGACCCTGAGGCTATCCGCAAGGTGGCCATTGCTATGTATGAGGGGGAAATCAACATGGTGATCCATGCAAAAGGGGGATTGATTACCGTGGAGATGACGCCTCAGCAGATTAAGATGATACTGGCGGACGTTGGTCCCGGTATCCCCGATGTGGAGCTGGCCATGCAGGCCGGATATTCCACGGCTCCGGATGAAATCCGCTCCCTGGGTTTTGGCGCTGGTATGGGACTTCCCAACATGAAGAAATATTCGGACGAGATGGAGATTGACACCAGGCTGGGAGAGGGAACCACCATTACCATGATAGTGAAGATATAAGGTATAAGCAAGGGAGTAGGTTGATATGGATAAATTTTACCATTCCGTGAGGCTGGACGAATCCCTGTGCAAGGGATGCATCAACTGCATCAAACGCTGTCCCACAGAGGCCATACGGGTGCGGGGAGGAAAAGCCAGCATTAACAATAAGTTCTGTATTGACTGCGGGGAATGCATCAGGGTCTGTCCGCATCACGCAAAGCTTGCCACCTATGACAAGATGGATGTGATGAAACAGTATGAATACACGGTGGCCCTTCCGGCGCCGTCCCTTTACAGCCAGTTCAACAATCTGGATGATGTGAATATCGTGCTTAACGCCCTGGTGAAGATGGGATTTGACGATGTGTTCGAGGTGAGCGCGGCAGCGGAACTGGTGAGCGAGGCCACCAGGCAGTACATATCCGAGCATGAGGGGCAGCTGCCGCTTATCAGCACCGCCTGTCCGTCCGTGGTGCGTCTGATCCGGGTACGGTTCCCCAACCTGATTCCCCATCTCCTGCCCCTGAACCCGCCGGTGGAGGTGGCGGGTATCCTGGCGGCGGAGAAGGCCATGAAGGACACGGGGCTTCCCAGGGAGAAGATTGGGATTATGTTCATTTCCCCATGCCCGTCCAAGGTGACCTATGTCAAGTCGCCTTTGGGAACCGAAAAAAGCCAGGTGGACCATGTGCTGGCCATCAAGGATGTCTATCCAAAGCTTCTGGCCTGTATGAAGGCAGTGGCAGGGGAGGATTATCCTGTCATCGGGACTTCGGGGAAGATCGGCATCAGCTGGGGACACAGCGGCGGGGAAGCCAGCGGCCTGTTCACGGAGAATTATCTGGCTGCGGACGGGATTGAGAATGTTATCCGCGTACTGGAGGACATGGAGGATCAGAAGTTCACCAACCTGCGGTTCGTGGAGCTGAACGCATGCAACGGCGGGTGCGTGGGCGGCGTGCTGACCGTGGAGAACCCATATGTGGCAGAGGTGAAATTAAAACGCCTGCGCAAGTACATGCCGGTGGCCAGGAGCCATATGCATGACAGCGAGGAGCGGCTGATTAAGTGGACTACCGGGGTTGAGTATGAGCCTGTATTTAATTTAGGAAACAACATGATGGAGAGTTTCTCCAGGCTGAACCAGGTGGAGCGGCTGATGAAGAAGTTCCCGGGGCTGGACTGCGGTTCCTGCGGCGCGCCTACCTGTAAGGCGCTGGCAGAGGATATTGTCAGGGGCAATGCCTGTGAGACGGACTGTGTCTACTATCTGAGGGAAAACCTGCACAAGCTGTCCGAGGAGGTATCGGTACTGGCAGATGACCTCCACGCAGGGGACAGGGGCGGTCAGGAAACCCTGCGTATCCTGAAGGAATATATACAGAGGATATCAGATGAGATGTCCCTGCTGGACAAAAAGGACGAGGAGGAGGATTCACTGTGACGGTACGGGGATTGATGGAACAGGGGATATTTAAAGTAGTGAACCAGGGGGATGGCCTGAATCGGGAGATAACCACGCCTTTCTGCTGCGACCTTTTGAGCATTGCCATGGGCCGGGCGCCTGCCGGATGTGCATGGGTGACGGTCATGGGTAATATGAATACCCTGGCAGTGGCCGCGCTGACGGATGCGGCCTGCGTGATCCTGGCGGAAGGAGCGGTCCTGGATGAGGTGGCAAAGAAGAAGGCGGCGGACCAGGAGATAACCGTGATGTCCACGGATATGCCTATCTTTGAGGCGGCCCTTAAGATATATGGGCTGCTGGGCAATGACTGCCCGGATGGAGAGGCCGTGGCCTGCGCGTCTTCGGATGACACTCCTGGGGCAGGTGATTCGCGGCAATGACGGGCCTGACCTATGACCTTCATATCCATTCCTGTCTGTCGCCCTGCGGGGATGATGATATGACGCCTGCCAATATTGCAGGCATGGCTGCCCTTAAGGGGCTGGAGGCCGTGGCCCTGACCGACCATAATACCTGCCGCAACTGTCCTGCCTTCATGGCTGCGGCCAGGGAATACGGCGTGCTGGCAGTGCCGGGCATGGAAATCAATACGTCTGAGGAAGTCCATGCAGTGTGCCTGTTTCCCAATCTGGAGGCGGCGCTCTGTTTTGATTCCTATGTCTATGGGAAGCTGATACGGTTTCCTAATAACGAAGCCATTTTCGGTAAGCAGCAGATATACAATGAACAGGATCAGGTGTGCGGCACAGAGCCCAACCTTCTGATAAATGCCACGGAAATTTCTTTTGACGGACTGTGGGAACTGGTGCGCTCTTACGGCGGCGTCATGTTCCCGGCCCATGTGGATAAGACGGCCAACAGCCTGATTGCAAACCTGGGCTTCATTCCTCCGGACAGCAGGTTCCGGACAGCTGAGGTGAAGGATTTAAAAAAGCTGCATCAACTGCAAAAGGATAACCCGTATCTGGATAAGTGCAGGATTATCAGTAACTCGGATGCCCATTATCTGGAGCATATGAATGAGCCGGAACTGACGCTGCAGGTGGAGGAGAAGACGGTTCAGGGGATTATTGACGCGCTGCTGGACGGGGCAGGATGAATCATGTCAGGCCCAACAGGGCTGCCTGCAAATATTTTCTGATAAATTTCTTGACAATTTATACAATCAGTGTTATTCTATCACTATAGAAGGTACAAAAAAATGTATATTCAGCCAGCAGGATTCCTGCTGGTTATGGTCAAAGGTTACCAAAGGGGTGGGCTTACAGTATGAAGATGGATGCCAGTCAGGTTTTATATCAAAAAAAAGGTGTTACCATCAGCAAGCTGGCCCTGAACCTGCTCTCCAAGGATGTGGGGGACCGTATTGCGCCCATCTCCTATTACCAGGAGGAGTTCCAGGTATCCAGGGGAACCATGCAGAATGCCTTTAATTACCTTAAGGACATTGGGGCGGTGACGCTGGCACACCATGGACATCAGGGAACATACATAGAAGCCCTGGATTACGTGAAGCTTCAGGAGAACTGCCTGCAGCAGGAAATCATGGGCATCATGCCGCTGCCCTATTCCCAGACCTACGAGGGGTTTGCCACGGCCATCTATGAGCAGTTAAAGAAGCTTAAATTCAACATGGCCTATGCAAGAGGGGCTGTGGGCAGGATTCAGCTGGTGGAATCAGGGACCTACCAGTTTGCCATTGTATCCCAGTACGCGGCGGAGCACGCCATTTCCTACGGAAGGAATATTGAGTGCCTGATGAACTTCGGGGCGGGCAGCTTCCTGTCCAAGCATATCCTTTTGCTTCGGGACCAGAAGGCAGAGGGAATCATGGATGGCATGAAAGTGGCCTATGATGAGGATTCCCTGGACCAGAGCCGTATTACCAGGAACCTGATTAAGGATAAGAAGGTACATCTGGTGGATATCAGGACCCAGCAGACAATCTCATCACTTTTGGACGGGACCATTGACGCAGGTGTGTGGAACTATGATGATATAATTGAGAACCACCGTCTGGATGACCTGAAGATTGTGTTCCTGGCAGAGAATGAGTATAATAACCAGTTCTCCACCGCGGTGATGGTGGTTAAGAAAGGGGACGGTTATCTGGCGGAACTGCTGAGGAAGTATATCAGCGTGGAGGGCACGCTGAAGATTCTTGGAGAGGTAAGGGACGGTATCAGACGGCCATACTTCTAATGTTACAAATGGAGAGCGCCCATGACGCTCTTTCATATATAAACCAAAGTACAAAAAAATGTATATTGAAGGGTGGAAGGAAAATGGATTTAAAGGAAACGCTGTATTTCAGGGTGTTAATCCTGGAAGATAACCAGGTAATCAGCCGGAAGGTTGCGGCATACACCAGGCAGATGATTGATATGGTCCTGGAGCAGAAACCGGATGTCCCCCAGGACCGGGCGGAGATGTTCTTTACACATCTGGCCATGGCAGGCAAACGGGCCGAGGAAGGAACCGAGGAAAATCCCATGGATGAGACCATATTTGCCGCGGTAAAGATGGAGCCGGTGTTTGGGGAGGCCGTAAGGATGAGGGATGAGATGCTTTCCAGGACAGATATTGATTTCCCGGAAACAGAGAAGGATTTTCTTTCCGTGCATCTGTGCAATCTGTTAAATCAGGAGTGAATGTAAACCAGCCCTGAACAATTAAGAGGCGGGGCTGCAAAATATAAGTCCAGCTAAGAAATGTCAAGAGGTGATGTGAAAAAAGTTGATATTTTTATTATCCTAAAAAAGGGTAACTTAAATAAGCCTAGCTACATGGAGATTTTAAAATTAGATGTCCAATTCTGTTAGGCAGCATTAGTAACAGAGGCGGTGTGATTAAGTACGTACTGCTTACAATGCACCTCCGGGGGGATAATCTCAAACGGCTTGTTGTCCCGGAGCATGGCAAAGATGATATTGCAGATCTTATGCATCACGGCCCCGACAGCCACGTTCTTTTTCTTGTTGGCACATTTGCCGGTGTAATAGTTGTAAATAACCGGATTGACGGGCGTTTTCGTCCCTTTATCTACCTTAAGGTTATTTAATGCGACCATATGCAGGACGCGTCTTGCAAGGCTTGACCCGCGCTTGGACATATGGACCTTATCACCATTAAGCTTACCGGACTGCTTTACAGCAGGATCCAGACCAAAGTAGGCATAAAGCTTCTTTGGGGAAGAAAACAGATCAAAATCCCCCATTTCGGCCATCAGGACAACGGCACTTAGGAAACCAACACCACGCAGGGACTGAAGGAGGCAGATACGGTCATAAACCGGTGTGCCATGAAGTCTGTCCACTGCCTCATGCAAAGCCAGCAGGAGGGTATCCAGATGCTTCTGGTATGTCTGATAGGACTCGATATAGAGCCTAATCCGGACCGCATGGCTGGGAAGGGCACGTCCAAAGATGGCAGCATCCTTTGCAGCTTCGAGAATGGCCTCATACCTGCTTAGGGCATAGGTCTCCCCAAAGCGTGCGGTGCTGCGGATGATCCCGACCAGTTCCTCTCCTGGGGCAGCCAGCATATCTCTGGCAAGCGGGTAAGCACCCAGCAGTTTTAAAGAAGACTGGGTAGTGACCTTGCTGAACACCTTTAAATAAGCCGGGAAGGATACCTTGAGCTCTGCGTTCAGCTTGAGGACAACGGAGGACTGGAGATCTTTGAAGTAATAATAATCACGGACCAGGTTGCGCAGGTCGGCGATGTCTTCATCGGGAATGATGGAAGTCTTTAGAGATGCATTCAGTCCCACAAGAGCCGCTTTTTTTGAGTCAAATTTATCATTATGTAGTTTTCTTATGTTGATATTTGTGCTATTCTTAGTGATGATAGGATTAATGACGGAGCAGTCAAGACCCTTATCACGAAGGAAGCACAGAAGCGGGATGTGGTAGATCCCGGTAGACTCAAGGAAGCATCTGCTTTTGAGGGAATACAGTTCTTGTGCTTCCTTTATTTTTGCGACAGCCAGTTCCCTGGAGTACGGATCATGATGGATGATCTTAAAGGGCTTCCAGGGAAAGGAGCCATTCGGGAGGGCGATGGACATCCAGGTAAAGTCCGCGCCGACATCAAGGCCAACGGAGAGATAAGAGCTGCCGTCAAGCATCTGAAGTAGTTTGTTGAAATGCATAAGTTCATCCTTTCTGGCAGGCATCCATTTCCAAAAGGCGGATACACAACCTAGCGGCTTATCCGGGTATAGCCTGAGGCTTCCCAACCAGCCAAACCATAAATCACCACCGAATGGACTGACAGACTTTATTAGAGGTTTGGCCAGCCGGAGCTGGTTCCCAAGGAGGATCCGTCAATGTCCCTGCCCCGGTGATTATACCTCAGGATTTGGTCTGGTGCACTATGGAAACCCCAGACATGATAAAGATAGTAATTGTTAGCAATAACCTCTGATGGAGGGAGAGCCTCTCCTTCAGTTATTCATTAGAACAGATATTGTAACTATTAACTTGTAGTCCTTATTGACTACACCATTATTATACTAGGAGGAATTACCCTATGAGCAAATTATCACCCCAGCAGTTTAAGGATTATCTGATGCAGATCCGCAGGCTTGCAGAAGGCCCTTTGGAGGAAATCCAGAAAGAAGTGGAAGTTACCAACAAGTTCCCCCAGGAGTTTTACGACCTGGCCATTGAGAATGATTTATACCGCTGCGCGCTTCCCGAAGAATACGGCGGATATGGGTTGTCGGAGCTGGAAATCCTTCAGGTACAGGAGGAATTTTCCAGGGGACCGGGCGGAATGAGGATGCATCTGCATTATGCAATGGATCTGAACTGGAGGATCCTGGACGATTATGGAAATGAAGAGTTAAAGGCAGAGTACATGCCTAAATTCCAGGATAAGACCGTGTTTACCTGTTTCGCACTGACAGAAGCCACCGGAGGAACCGGCGCAGACCTGCACACAACCGCGGTAAGGGACGGGGACAGCTACATCTTAAATGGTGAGAAGACCCTGATTTCCCATACGGACTGCTGTGAATTTGCATATGTAATCGCAGTGACTAATCCGGATTCGGATAAGGCCGACCGTTTATCCGCATTCTTTGTTCCCATGGACGCCCCGGGCTTTGAAGTGATTAACATGCCCCATATGATGGGATGCAGGGGAGCGGGCCATGGGGACCTTAAGTTCACCAACTGCCGCATTGATAAAAAATACCTGCTGGGCCAGGAAGGACAGGGGCTTGAAATTGCACTCCATTCCTTATCTGTTTCCAGGGCACATATCGCTGCCAGCAATCTGGGGATGGCCCAGAGGATGCTTGAGATGTCCTTAAAGTATGCGGCTGACCGCGTGACCTTTGGCAAACCCATTGCCACACGCCAGGCGATAAAGATGAAGATTGCCAATATGCAGATGAACATCCATGCCCTGCGCTGTATGGTATATGATTTTGCAAAGGATTATGAGGTGAAGGCAGACGGAACGTACATAGAAGAAAAGGCTGCCATGTGCAAACTGTTCAGCATTGATACCGTAAGGCTGGTAAGCGATGAGATGCTGGAAATCTTCGGAGGCGTTGGTTACTTTGAGGATAATCCTTATGGTCCGGTTGAGCGCATGTACCGGGACTGCCGCGCCATGTGGCTGGAGGAAGGCGCCCCCACCGTACAGCGCATTACCATTGCAAAGAGCGCGGTTAAATTCGGCGGTCAGGTAGAGTATGTAATCTGAATATCCGGCCGGGACACATAGCCTTACATCCCACATGGACAGGGCCGGCAGCCCTGTCCATGTATATTCCGGCAGGGCCGGCGGCCAGGGAGAGGGAAGGCGGTTCATCATAAAGAGAGGGAAGGGGAAAGAAAATGGCATTACTATATACAGAGGAACAAAAGGAACTCATTGCCCTGGTCCGGGATATGGCGGAACATGAAATCAAGCCCTATGTCCAGGAAGCGGACGAAAAGGGAGAGTGCCCCAGGGAACTGTTTGACTGGGGGTTTAAGATGGGCCTGCACATGCTGGAAATACCGGCCCAGTATGGCGGGACCGGCTTAAGCTACGAGACCACGGCCATGATTTTTGAGGAACTGGCAAAGGTGGACGCCGGTTATGCAATCACCTTTGTGACAACCTTTGTGGCGCTGCGCAACGTAATCCTGGCCGGGACACCGGAACAGGCACAGTATTTTGCGGATATCATCAACAGGGGAAGCTTTGCCGGATTTGCCCTGACAGAGCCTAACGCGGGCTCGGACCCGGCAGGCATCCGGGGAAGTGCTGTGCTGGACGGGGATGAGTATGTGCTCAATGCCACCAAGACATTCATTACCAACGGCGCCCTGTCAGATATCTATGTGGGCTTTTTTAAGACCAGCCCGGAAGCAGGACACAAGGGTATCTCAGCCTTTATCATTGACAGGAACACGCCTGGGGTATCGGTGGGCGCCCATGAAAACAAGATGGGGCTCAGGCTTTCCAATACAACGGACCTGATTTTTGAAAATGTAAGGGTTCCCAAGGACCGCATGCTGGGCCCGGAAGGCTCTGGCTTTAAACTGGCATTGAATGCCCTTAACCTGTCCCGGGCCTTTGTTGCCACCCTGGCCGTGGGAATCATGCAGAGGGCGCTGGATGAAGCCGTCAAATACGCAAAGGAGCGCAAGCAGTTCAATACCCCTATTATTAATTTCCAGATGGTCCAGGCCCTGTTGGCCGACATGGCAATCAAGGTTGAAGCTTCCAGATGCCTTGTCAACAATACAATGAGGATGATGGATGCGGGCAGCCTGGTCCAGAAGGAAGGCTCCATTACCAAGACCTTTGTCACGGACTGCGCCCAGGAAGTCACGTCCAACGCAGTACAGGTCTTTGGCGGATACGGATACAGCCGGGAATACCCGGTTGAAAAGCTGATGCGGGATGTGAAGGTATTCCAGATTTTTGAAGGCACCAACCAGATCCAGCGTATGACCATAGCAAATGTCCTGAACAAGGAATACAAATAGAAGGGGGATTATGATGAAGATTGTTGTATGTGTAAAACAGGTCCCGGATACAACAGAGATAAAGATTGATCCGGTAAAGAATACATTGATACGCACCGGCGTTCCCAGCATTTTAAATCCCTTTGACAGGAATGCGGTGGAAACAGCCCTTCAGCTTAAGGATACCTACGGCGCAAGCGTGACTGTCCTGTCCATGGGGCCGCCTCAGGCCAAGGCGGTGCTGAGGGAAGCGCTTTCCATGGGCGCGGACCGTGCTTATCTGATTACGGACCGCGCGTTCGGCGGCTCTGATACCTATGCCACCAGCTATATATTATCCAGCGCCATCCGGCACCTGGGACCCTTTGACGTGGTTCTGGGAGGCAAGCAGGCCATTGACGGGGACACGGGGCAGACAGCACCCAGTATTGCGGAGCATCTGGATATGATACGCCTCACCTATATCATGTCCATGGAAATAGAGGGGGATAAGGTAATCGCGAAACGTCAGGTGGAAGAGGGCGTGGAGGTCATTGAAGCAAGGCTTCCCGTGCTGTGCACTGCCACCAAGGAGACCAATAAGCCGCGTTACGCAACCATTCGGGGAAAACTGGAATCCCTGAAGGCTGAGATACCGGAACTGACCCTTGAAGATATGAAGGATATCATTGACACCACGAAAATCGGATTAAAAGGCTCGCCCACCAAGGTGAAGGCAACCTTTACCCCAAAGCGCACAGCCACCGGGGTACGCATAGAGGGAGGCCCGCAGAAGATGGCGGCGTCGCTCCTGGACTGTCTTAAAGAGTCGAAGGTACTGTAGAAAGGGGGAAGTATCATGGGTTTTGAACAATATAAGGACGTATGGGTATTTATAGAATGTTTTGAAGGAACCCCCAAAAATGTCGGACTGGAGCTTTTGGGGCAGGGCAGGAAGCTGGCAGAGGGACTGGGCCAGCAGCTGTGCGCAGTGGTAATCGGAAAAGATGTGGAGCAGGGCATCCGGGAAGCGGAAAAACATGGAGCAGACAAGATTTATGTGGTGCAGGGGGATGAGTACCAGCATTATTCCGCGGACGGATACGGATACGCTTTCCTTCAGCTTTGCAGGAAATACAGCCCCAATACCATACTGGTGGGAGCAACCATCAACGGCAGGGACCTGGGTTCCAAGCTTGCGGTAAGCCTTCATACCGGCCTGACCGCGGATTGTACGGCGCTCAGTGTGGAGGAGACTGGCAATGTGGTATGGGAGCGGCCTGCCTTTGGCGGCAACCTGTACGCACAGATCCTCTGCAGCGACACACGTCCCCAGATGGGAACCGTAAGGCCCGGCGCATTTAAGAAGCCGGCTCCGGTGGAGGGGAACCATGCAGCGGTCATACGGGAGGATATCCATGCAAAAGACATCCGTACCCAGGTGGTGGATTTTATAAAGGCCTGTGAGGACGGCACCATACCGGTGGGTGAGGCGGATGTGGTTGTGTCCGGCGGACGCGGCATGAAGAACCCGGAAAACTTTGAAATACTCAAGGAACTGGCCGGCCTCTTAGGCGGCACGGTGGGCTGCTCCAGGGCTGCCGTGGATTCGGGCTGGATGCCCCAGTCCAGGCAGGTGGGACAGACCGGCTCCACGGTGACACCCAAATTATACATTGCCTGCGGGATTTCCGGCGCGGTCCAGCACGTGGCGGGTATGAGCGGGGCAGGCACCATTGTGGCCATTAACAAGGATGCCTCCGCACCCATATTCGAGGTGGCGGATTACTGCCTGGTAGGGGATCTGTTTGAGATTGTCCCTGCCCTGATTAAGGAGTTAAAAGCCAGGAAGCAGGCCTGAGGAACGTGATGGACACAATGAAGGTAAACCAGAAGCAGAAGGAGTATTACCTGGAACAAGGGTACTGGGGCCATGAAACCCTTCTGGACCGCTTCCTGCGCACCGTGGAGCGGTTCCCGGACAGGGAATATGTGGTGGATGACAGGGGAAACCGTCATACCTACAGCCAGGTGGATGTGCTTTCCTCCAGGATTGCTTCCTATTTAAAGGATATGGGGATTAAGCCGGGGGACTGCGTGTCCTTCCAGGTGCCGGTGTGGAGTGAATTCGCGGTGATTGCCATGGGCTGCCTGAAGGCGGGGGCCGTGATGCATCCCATTGCCATGTGCTACGAGGAGCCTGATCTGATTCATGCCATGAACAAAGCCGATACCAAGATATATTTCGGCACTGCCTGGTTTCGCGGCAAGGATTATGAGGCAAGGCTCCTGGCTGTCATGGACAGGGTTGCGGGCCTTAAGCATGCGGTATTCCTGGACAGTCTTGGCCCGGTAAAGGGAGGATTCACCACCTACAGGGAAATCCTTGAAACCTATGACCCGCTTCCAAGGGAGGAATACGGCTTAATGGACGGGCTGGAAGTGGCGCTGATACTGGGCACATCGGGAACAACCGGAAGTAATAAAGGCGTGATGCTGACCCACAGCAACATCATATTCAGCGAGGAACAATTCAACCTGGAGCTTGGCCTGGATGAAAATGACATCATGTTCATGCCTGCGCCCCTGAACCATGCCACTGGTTTCCACCATGGAATCATTGCCCCCATGTTATTGGGGGCAAAGGTGGTGCTTCAGCAAAAGTTTAAATGCCCGGAGGCAATCCACATCATGAACCGGGAAAAATGCACGTATTCCATGGGTTCCACCCCGTTTATCTACGATATACTTAAGTATCTGGAAAAAGAGGGGGGAAGCCTTGAGAGCCTGAAGTTCTATCTGTGCGGAGGCGCGCCCGTGCCCGGGGACATGGTGCTGCGGGCATCGGCCTTTGGTATCTGCCTGTGCGAGGTATACGGGTCCACGGAAAGTGTGCCTCACGTGTTTGTCAGGCCATGGGAAACCCTGACCCAGAAAGAAAGGACATCGGGCCGTCCCCTTGAGGGAATCCAGGTCCGGGTCGTGGATGAACAGGGCAGGGAGGTGCCTCCCGGGATTGTGGGTGAGGAAATATCCAGGGGACCCAATGTGTTTGTGGGCTATCTTAAGGACCGGGAGGAAACGGACCGGGTCCTGACTGATGACGGCTGGTTTTACAGCGGTGACCTCTGCGTCATGGATGAAGCGGGTAATATCCGTATTGTGGGCAGGAAGAAGGACATGATTGTCCGGGGCGGGGAAAACCTGAATTCCAACTACATTGATGAGGCCCTGGAGGGGTGCCCCGGCGTGGCGGACCATGCTGTAATCGGAATGCCGGATGAACGTCTGGGTGAGCGTATATGTGCGTACGTGGTCCCTGAACAGGGGGTCTGCGTGGGCCTGGACCAGGTGCTGTCCTATATGAAGGAAAAACATGTGCCCAAGCGGTATTGGCCCGAACGGCTGGAACAAATAAAGGAAATCCCGAGAACCGGAAGCGGTAAGGTGAAGAAATACCTGCTTCTGGAAGATTTGAAGAAGAGGGGGTGAGGCTGTGAAAGAGCAGGTTTTTGGCCCCAGAAGAAGCCGGGCCTCCAGAAAACCTCTTATCCAGTGTCCTGGGGTGGTATTCTACCGCTGCCATACATGTGGCAGCGTTTACCAGCGCACCGGATGGAACCAGACAGAACCGGACATAAGCTGCTGCGGCAGCCGGATGGAGCCGCTGGCGCCTGTGCGGCCCGAGGTCATGGGAAGGTGCGGCACCCTGAGTTATAAGATCGTGGGCGGCTATAATGATAACGCGGTCCAGGTATTCTTTCATATGGAAGAGGGCCATGAGCTGGAGTGGCTCTATCTGAAAACCTTTACCGGGGGCTACATAAAATATATAGGGCCTGGAAAGCGGTCCCCCTGTGTGTTTGCCCTGGCGGATGAGGATGCATTTTCCTATTGTGACGAAGACCCTTGCCTGGAATGCACGTTCTGGTGTAAGCGGGGATTTGTGGTCTACGGTTATGTGGGCGGGCTGGGGCTTGTGGAAATGCCCCTGGACCAGGTTTCACCTTACTGGCAGTCCGGGGCAAAATAAAAGCCGCCTTATCGTTCCGACAGGCGGCTGATCATCCTGGCCAGACATTGAAGGAATTCGTTCTCATCCTTGGAGAAGGAGTAACCGCTTCTGTAAACCAGAATATCCTTGTGGACATTGCCGGGATAGCTGCAGCGCTTTTGAATCAGGCCTGTGCTTTCCAGGCAGCTGTAGGGCACCGGGGAGGTCCACATATAGGAACCGGGAATTTGTCTTAATATCTCAAACTGACTGCCTCTGTCATAGATGGAAATGATTTTACGTGAATTTCCGCCTGTGGCAGAGGCGTCCTGCGCTTCAAAGGTAAAGGAAGGGTTCTGGATATCGCCCTGGACAATCTCCAGGCAGTCCGTAAAATCCAGATAGGTAAGGCTGTCCCTGTCTGCCAGGGGATGGCTGGGGGACATGAGCACGTTGCAGGAAAACTCCCACAGCTCCTTCCAGTCCAGATTCTCATCCTGAAGCATTTTCATGTAATAATGTTCGTATAGGGCCTGGCAGCGTATGATCCCCAGGTCAAAGGCCTTGGAGGACACGCCGCGTATGGTATCCTTGGAGTTGGTCTCCTTATAACTGAGGCTGACGCTGGGAAATGCCCGCATGTCCTTCAGGTAATCTGTAAACGCATAGGAAATATAGGTGGCCCTGGGTACGCTTAAGCTGACCTCCAGGGTCCGTTCGCTGTTTTTAACGCAGAGGGCCTCGATCTGTTCTTCCTGGGCCAGGATGGCCTTGGCATACCGGAGGAATTCTTCCCCGCGCCTGGTGGGCACCATGCCGCGGCTGGTGCGGTCAAATATGGGGCATCCCAGATCCCGCTCCAGTTCCCGGATGATCTTGCTCAGATGGGGCTGGTTCATATAGAAATTCTGGGCTGCTTTTGTGATGGAACCGGTTTTTTCCACTTCAACGGCGTACTTCAAATAAGAAAGATTCATATTCAACTCCTGGTATTTTTATGTTATACTATACCAGTATATACCAGAACCGGAATTTTGAAAAGGAAAACAGCAGGGGGTTAACATGGATAAACTGGACTACAGAATACTGAACATACTAAAAGAGAATGGACGGGAGACAGCATCTGACATCAGCAAGGCCATCCATCTGTCTGTGTCGGCTGTGCTGGACCGTATTAAGAAAATGGAGGAAGCCGGGATCATAAAGGGATACACGGTCAGGGTGGATGCAAAGGCCCTGGGCAACGATGTGACGGCCCTGATGGAGATCAGCCTGGAACATCCAAGGTTCCACGACTCATTTACCGAGGTGATCCTGGAACATCCCAATATACTGGACTGTTACTATCTGACAGGGGATTATGATTTTGTGCTGAAGATATCCTGTTCCTCCTCAGATGAATTGGAAAGCATACACAGGACCATCAAGAGCATACCAGGTGTGTCGGCCACCAGGACGCATTTTGTATTAAAAGAAATCAAAAATGTTTATTCCGCTATTCCGGAAGAGGAGAAAAAGCGCTTCTGAACACATGGACGATTGGAGACGATGAGAAATGAAGACATTGGGTTATTATAATGGAAGGTATGACGAGATTGATAATATGACCATCCCCATGAATGACCGGGTATGCTGGTTCGGGGACGGTGTGTATGACGCGGGTCCCTGCCGCAACTATCATATATTTGCCCTGGACGAGCATGTGGACCGCTTTTTCAACAACGCAGGACTTCTGAAGATACAGATGCCCTGTACCAAGGAGGAGCTTAAGGCCCTGTTAAATGACCTGGTCAGGAAAATGGACACAGGCAGTCTGTTTGTATATTACCAGGTGACAAGAGGCACGGCCGTGCGTTCCCATGAGTTTCCGGTAAACTGCCCAGCCAATCTCTGGATTATGTTAAAACCCCAGAAAGCGCCGGAGCTGACAGAGAAGATCAAGCTGATAACCGTGGAGGACACGCGTTTCTTCCATTGTAATATAAAGACCCTGAACCTGATTCCCAGCGTCATGGCTGCCCAGAAAGCCAGTGAGGCCAGGTGCCAGGAAGCTGTTTTCCACCGGGACGGCCGGGTGACGGAATGTGCGCACAGCAACTGCCATATCATAAAGGAAGGAATCCTGTACACTGCCCCGGCAGATAACCTGATCCTTCCCGGCATTGCAAGGTCCCATCTGATTCAAAATTGTAAAAAACTGGGGATTCCTGTAAGCGAGACGCCCTATACCCTTAAGGAACTGATGGATGCCGATGAGGTGCTGGTCACTTCCTCCACCAAATTGTGCATGTCGGCGGATGAAATAGACGGCAGGCCCGTGGGAGGAAAGGCGCCTGAACTGCTTAAGAGGATACAGGATGCAGTGAAGTCAGAATTCCTTGAGGAAACCGCTACGGCTGACTGAAGGTATTTTCAAACATACCTTAGGCAATAAGCATGGAAAAAGGCAGTGCGGAAAAAGCCTGGGCAAGGGGGCATCAGTCTTGACTTTTACAAGGTGCAGTGATAGAATGAAAGGCATGAAAAACACAGGCGTAAGGATATTGTCCATCATCAGTATAATCATAATAGGTACGGCTTGGCTGGCAGGATGCAGCAGGAAGAATGCAGATCCTGTCAGTCGGTCGTCTTTTTTGTTGAACACGTTCATCACGGTGACCCTCTATGACTCCCAGGACGAAACCATCCTGGACGGCTGTATGGAGCTGTGCTCTGATTATGAGAAGCTTCTCAGCAAAACCCTGGAAGGCAGTGAGGTTTACCGGATGAACCATAGAAAACCAGGGGAGCGCACCTTCACGGTATCCGATGGGACAGCCCGTGTCCTGCAAAAAGGGCTGGAATACAGCCGTATTTCAGAGGGGGCCTTTGACATTACCATAGAACCATTAAGCACGCTCTGGGATTTTACCGGCAAGGACCCGCAGGTCCCGCAGCCCGATGAAATCCAAAAGGACCTGAAAAAGGTGGGATATGAAAATGTCATACTGAACGGGAATCAGGTGACCTTTTTAAATGATGGCACCACCATTGACCTTGGGGCCATTGCAAAAGGTTTCATTGCAGATGAGATGAAGGCTTATCTGAAAGGAAAGGGCGTGAACAGCGCTGTAATCAATCTGGGAGGCAACGTACTGTGCGTTGGCAGCCGTCCTGACGGCAGTCCCTTTAAAATCGGGCTCCAGAAGCCCTATGCCACCCATACCGAAACAGTGGCTGCCCTGGATATTACCGACATGTCCGTGGTATCATCCGGCGTCTATGAGCGGCATTTCATAAAAGACGGCGTGAATTATCACCACATACTGGACCCGTCCACGGGTTATCCGTATGAAAACGGCCTGATTCAGGTCTCAATCATTTCCCCTCTTTCCGTGGACGGCGATGGCTTAAGCACCACCTGCTTTGCCCTTGGGCTTGAGAAGGGTATGGAGCTCATAGAAAGCATGGATGGAATATACGCAGTATTCATGACGGAAGACGGGACCCTGCATTATACCCAAGGCGCGGAGGGATTCCTGGCCCCGGATTCCGCGGCCCGCTGAGCCGCGCCATAAAATCAGCGCCCTGCCCCATTCAATCCTCAATCAAAAAGCACCTCTTTGTTGAAAGGCGCTAAAAGGTATGGTATGATGGAAAAGAATGTGCGGCCGTTTCAGGAAGGCTGGATTCCATGAATATAATAAGGAAAGGATACCTTGATTTCCAAAGGAGCAAACATGCTGCATAAGATATGGGAAAAATGTGTGAATTATGAAACGGTAAGTTACCTGATATGTGGTTTCCTCACCACGGCAGTGGACTTTGCCGTATATACGGTTTTAAGACATGTGGATATAGGGGTGGGGATATCCCAGGCCCTGTCCTGGATGGCAGCCGTGCTGTTTGCCTATGTGGTGAACAAGCTGATTGTCTTCCGCAATTATAATATGAGTTCCTCCTACCTTGTGAAGGAGGCAGGGGCGTTTGTGGCGGCCAGGGCATTTTCCGGTGTGGTCACATGGGTCCTGATGGTGGTCATGGTGAAGCTGGGGGGAGACAGGGGATTCATATATGAATTATTCTGCAAATTCACGTCCTCTGTGCTTAACATGGTGTTGAATTATGTTTTCAGCAAGCTGTGGATATTTAAGAATAAGCCTGAGTAGGGAAAGGTGACTGTGATGGAACGTGATGAGATCGAGCGGGTTGAACGTGAGCTGGATGCAATTTTAAAGCTGGTTCAACCGGAGGCGCCCATGCAGGATAAAACTCCGGGGATGGATACGGACCAGGAGACAGCAGAAAAACAGAAGATAAAAGGCTTCAAGGAAATGGCCAGGGAGGAATGGGCTTTTTCCGGGGAGCAGGAAGAGATTGGAGTACAGAATATGCCGAACAAGGCTCCCGGTGAAGAAGAGATAAAGAATGAGGAACAGCCCCCTTCGCAGGAACATGCGCCGGAGGACGCTGCCAAGGATTCACGGAAAGAAAAAAAGGAAAAACAGGCAGGGCAGAAACAAGCCTTTAGGAAAGCGGAGAAAGAGAAAAAATCCGGCCTTCGGAATCCGGCCAGGGGCGGGAAGCCGGAAGGGACAGTGGACCTGGACGGCGGACCGGACTGGCTGCAGGACGATGGCCCTGAGGCTGAGTGGGATTTGGACGATGGAATGGAGTGGCCCCGGGACGGACAGCCGGAGCGGGATCAGGGCGGCTGGCCGGAGCAGCAGCCACAGGCAGAACCCAGGCGTAGGCAGGAAACAAAAGCCGTGTGGAAGCCGGATGCAGGACAGGACTGGCCTTCGGGCCGGAGAAAGGGCGGACCCATACGCAGCCTGCGCCTGTTAAAGCCATCGGATGGCCTGGCTGCGGCATTTTTCGTGCCGGTCATTGTTATGATCATCATATTTGCCCAGAGAGGCATTTTCCCCTTTGGGGAGGAAAGCTTTTTAAGGACGGATATGTATCACCAGTATGCCCCGTTTTTTTCGGAGTTCCAGTATAAGCTGACCCATGGGGGGAGCCTGCTGTACAGCTGGGATATTGGCATGGGCGTGAACTTTTCAGCCCTTTATGCCTATTATCTGGCCAGTCCGGTGAACTGGCTTCTGATGTTCTGTCCCAAGCAGTTCATCATAGAGTTCATGACACTGGTAATCGTGCTGAAGATTGGACTGTCCGGGCTTAGCTTTGCCTGGTATCTGAAAAAGCATTTTGGGACCAGGGATTTTGGGGTTGGGCTTTTTGGAATCTTTTATGCGCTGAGCGGTTATATGGCGGCTTATAGCTGGAACATCATGTGGCTGGACTGCATCCTGTTGTTCCCGCTGATCCTCCTTGGGCTTGAGCGGCTGGTAAAGGGGAAGAGTGGTCTGCTATACTGTATTACCCTGGGACTTTCCATCCTTTCCAATTATTATATATCCATCATGATATGTATTTTCATGGTCATCTATGTCATTGCCCAAGTAATCATAAACCCTCCGAAGGGACTGGGGAGATTGGCGGTGACCGGTGTCCGCTTTGCTGTATATTCCCTTTTGGCCGGGGGACTGGCTGCGGTTGTGCTGCTGCCGGAGATATACGCGCTTCAGGCAACTGCTTCCGGGAATTTTGATTTCCCCAAGACCGTTTCCTCCTATTTCTCCATTTTTGATATGATTGCCAGACATATAGGGAATGTGGGCACGGAAATCGGGCTGGACCACTGGCCCAATCTATACTGCGGCGTTGCCGTGCTTATGTTTTTCCTTCTGTATCTGGGCAGCCGGAAGGTTGCATTCAGGGAAAAGGCAGTGTACTGCGGCCTGCTGCTGCTGTTTTATGCCAGCTTTTCCGTTAATATGCTGAACTTTATATGGCATGGCTTCCATTTCCCCAACAGCCTGCCCTGCAGACAGTCCTTCATCTACATCGCATTGATGCTGGTGATGTGTTATCAGGCCTATACGGGCCTTCGGGAAACGCCGTGGAAACATATCTGCCTTGCTTTCTGGGGGGCGGTCATATTCATACTTCTGGCAGAGAAGCTGGTGGATAACCCGGAACAGTATCATTTTTCCGTGTTTTACGTTGCCATCCTGTTCATTGCCATGTACGCAGGGCTGGTGTACCAATATAAAAAAGGAAGATGGAGCCTGGATGCCATCATACTGACCGCCCTGGCCGTGGTATCCATTGAGGCTGCTGTCAATACAGCGGTTACCAGCGTGCCCACTACCAGCAGGACAGCGTATGTGAAGGATAACCAGGATGTGCAGGATTTAATCTGGAACCTGAAGCCGAATACGTTTTACCGGGTGGAAAAGTCAGACAGGAAGACGAAAAATGACGGCGCATGGATGAATTTCCCGTCCGTATCCCTGTTTTCTTCCACCGCAGATGCATCCCTGTCCGATTTCTTCCGGGTGCTGGGATGTGAGAGTTCCACCAATGCATACAGCATTACAGGAAGCACCCCGCTGGTGGACAGCCTGTTCTCGGTTCTGTATGGGCTTTACCCGGACCAGCAGCCCACAGGAATCCTGATGGAACAGGCGGGGCGCAAGGGCGGCGTATGGCTTTATGAAAATGCATACACGCTTCCGGTTGCCTTCATGCTGCCGAAGGATGTGGAGGCGAACTGGATTACGGATTCCGGCAATCCGGCCCTGGTACAGAATGACCTGTGTGATGTGCTGGGAACCGAACACGTGCTGATTCCCAATGACAGCGTCACGGAAGGCAGGAAGCTGTCATTTACAGCAGAGGCAACCGGGGATTACTATGTATATGTGACCAATAAAAAAGTAAAGGAAGTATCCGTTACCGTGGGAGAACATTCCGACAGCTTTGATAATGTGGACAGGGGATATTTCCTTGAACTGGGCCGCATTACCAAGGATGAGCAGGTTTACCTGGAATCCCGGGATGACGGGAACCCTACCCTGCAGGCCGAGGTGTGGAGGTTCAATCCAGAGGGGCTGAAGGCTGTTTATGGACAGATGAACGCCAGCCCCATCACACTGACCAGCTGGACCGATACATCCCTTAAGGGCAGTATCACGGCAGAGGATCCGGGCGTCATGTATACCAGCATTCCTTATGACAAGGGATGGACCATAACGGTGGACGGCGCAGAAGTGACGCCGAGAAAGCTTTTCGATACCTTCCTGGCCGTGGACTTAAGCGGGGGAACCCATGAAATCAGCATGACATATGAGCCCGAGGGGCTTCGCACCGGGGCGTGGATTACCGGGGCATCGGCCGCGGTTCTGGGCATGATTGTGCTGATTGGATACACAGTCAAACGCAAAGAGCAGAAAAAATACGAAAAAGTAAGGAGATAACAGCCATGAAATTATGGGGTGGACGTTTTACCAAGGAAACAGACCAGCTGGTACACAATTTTAACGAGTCCCTGTCCTTTGACCAGAAATTCTATCACCAGGATATAGAGGGCAGCATTGCCCATGTGAAGATGCTGGAAAAGCAGGGGATTCTCACTGTACAGGACAGGGATGATATTATCCGTGGATTGGAAAGCATTTTATCCGATTTGGAGAATGGACGGCTGACCATATCCCCCGATTCCGGATATGAGGATATCCACTCTTTTGTGGAGGGAACCTTGACAGAGCGCGTGGGGGATGCGGGCAAACGCCTCCACACAGGGCGCAGCCGCAATGACCAGGTGGCACTGGATATGAAGCTTTATACAAGGGATGAGATTGATGAGATAGAGAAGCTGGTAAAAGACCTGTTAAAGGAGCTTTTGGTAATCATGGAAGCCAATATAGATACTTTCATGCCGGGATTTACCCATCTTCAGAAAGCCCAGCCAATCACCCTGGCCCACCACATGGGAGCATACTTCGAGATGTTCTCAAGGGACCGTTCAAGGCTTTGGGACATACGCAGGCGCATGAACTACTGTCCGCTGGGTTCCGGCGCATTGGCAGGCACCACGTATCCCTTGGACCGGGAATATACAGCCGGCCTTCTGGGGTTTGACGGACCCACGTTAAACTCCATGGATTCCGTGGCTGACAGGGATTATCTGATTGAACTGCTTAGCGCCCTGTCCACCATTGCCATGCATTTAAGCCGGTTCTGTGAGGAAATCATCATCTGGAACACCAATGAATACCGTTTTGTGGAAATAGATGATTCCTACAGTACAGGCAGCTCCATCATGCCCCAGAAGAAGAACCCGGACATTGCGGAGCTAATCCGCGGCAAGACCGGAAGGGTTTACGGCGCCCTGGTTTCCCTTCTGACCACCATGAAAGGCATTCCCCTGGCTTATAACAAGGACATGCAGGAGGACAAGGAGCTCACCTTTGACGCCATTGATACGGTGAAAGGCTGTCTGGCCCTTTTTACAGGCATGATATCTACCATGAGTTTCCGCAGGGACGTGATGGAGGCCAGCGCAAAGAACGGCTTTACCAATGCCACGGACGCGGCAGACTACCTGGTGGGCAAAGGCGTTCCCTTCCGTGACGCCCACGGAATCGTTGGCCAGCTGGTTCTTCTGTGCATTCAGAAAGGTATTGCCCTGGACGACCTTTCCCTGGAGGAATACAGGCAGATAAGCCCTGTGTTCGAAGAGGATGTATATGATGCCATCAGCATGAAGACCTGTGTGGAAAAGCGTATCACCATAGGCGCTCCGGGCCAGGAGGCCATGAAGCAGGTGATCGGAATCTATAAAAAAATGCTGGCGGAGTAATATGCGCCGGCGTGCGCATTGGCATCATATCGGCCAATGGAAGGACAGATGTATATAACAAACAGCAGGGGCAGAAAGGCTTAAGGCTGCAGGATGATACAAAAGACAAAGGGGTAAAGGACCTGGATCCATGGCTTGGGGAATCCGGGGGCTTTATCCCTTTGACGTTCGTAACAGGCCTGTCAAAAACAATATCTTGACGTATTTTGTAATTAAATATATAATATTTACATCGTGCCAGTTGTAAAAACAACAGAAAGAGGGGAGAGTATGGAGGAATATCTTCACCGTGTGAAAAAATCTCCATTATTCTATGGGATTAATGATAACGAGCTTTATACGCTCTTAAAGTGCTGCGCAGCGGAGCAGGTTCCCTATGAGGACGGGGAGTATATCTTCCGTATGGGTGAGTCGGTCAATAAGGTGCTGATCCTGTTAAAAGGCAGGGCGCGCGTGATACAGGAGAATTTCTGGGGTCGGCAGGAGATGATTTACCATATCAGGGAAGGGGAACTGTTCGGGGAGTCCTATTCATGCGCAAGGACGCCGGTGCTTCCGGTGAGCGTGGTGACGGAGGGACCCTGTGAGGCATTGTTCCTGAACTATCAGAGGATGATTACCTTCTGTTCCCTGGCCTGCGAGTTCCATACCAGGTTCATCCATAATATGCTGCGGCTTGTGTCGGAACACAATGTGAAGCTGGAGAATAAACTGGAGCATGTATGCAGGAAGTCCACCAGGGAAAAGCTGCTCTCCTATCTGTCGGAGCAGGCCATCTCCCAGGGCGGAAGGGCCTTTGACATTCCCCATAACCGGCAGGAACTGGCAGAGTACCTGTGCGTGGACCGGAGCGCCATGTCCAATGAACTGAGCAAGATGCGCACCGAAGGAATCCTGGATTTCCAGAAAAACCATTTTGTGCTGCATGACCGTTATGAGGGGGAAGCGCGGGAAGGGGCTTGAGGCGGAACGGATGGGAAGAACGGGAAGGGGCTTGGGCCGGAGCGGATGGGAAGAGAACGGGAAGGGGCTTGAGCCGGAGCGGATGGGTGAAGAGTGGAAAGACGCATGGGCCGGAACGGATGGGGAAAGGGCGGGAAGGCGCATGGGCAAAAACATATGGGGGAAGGGTGGAAAAGGATCATATAAGAATGGATGAAGGAAAAGACGCTCAGCAATTCGGCATGAGCGTCTTTTGGCGTCCTTCTGTATCGGATATCTTATTCCGGATACACGGCATTCAGGCATTTTTCAGCAGCGTCCTTGGAAATCAGGTTAATGGCCCGGGAATCATCCAACCTGGTATAATATCCGGTCCCTTCATCATCCGGGCTTCCGATGGAAAGGGCGACGGTCCCGGTATCCCCGCCTTTTTCATAGGTCCATGAAAGCGTCATTGCGGGAGTGGAGAGACCGTAGCTTCCCAGCTCCTCATCCGTTGCCTTGTAGGTGGTACAGGACTGGATGGATAGCCCGCTGATGGCTTCCGCCAGGTTGTTGAGGGCGGCGTTGTCCGGGAGACGGTCCGCCTCATTATCAGCAGAGCCCTTGTACCAGGCAATATTATTATCCGCGTCCACTGTCTTTTTGGAGAATCTGGAGGTGGTTCCATTCCTGGTAACCGTGATTTCCTTTATGTCGGACCCGGTTACATAGGGGAGGGATTCTGTCTCCACAAAGTCGTAAAGGCCTTTGCCGGATGTCTCGGCCAGGTAGCTCCCTATGGTATATACCTGGCCGCTGCCTTCCAGACAGGCATAATATTCAGCAGCAGTGCTGGCGTATCCGGCGGCTGTGTCACCTGTGCCCGCCACCTGGTTTCCAATCATCAGGGTCCTGGACGTACCGTCTTCTGATGTCATGACAAACTTGACGGCATCAGGGTTAAGCCCGTAGGAATCCAGGCTGTCAGGTGTTTCCAGTTCCCGCTCAGCCGTTAAACGGGACAGCGTGTCTGCCAGCGTGGTAACCGTGTACTGGCGGATGGGACAGTCCTTATCAGATTGGTAATACCAGGCATCGCCTTCCTTTTTAAAAGCCAGTCCCTGGCCGTCTTTTTCCCAGCTGATGGAAGTGAGCCCCTGGATGTCGGTCACATAAATCTGGCTGTCCTCTGCCTGCCCTGCCAGCTCATCCGCCTTCCTGTGCTGGTGCCATGTTATGAGGCCGTAAGCGGCGCAGAGTATGACCAGGACAGCGGCGGCAGGGACCAGGGCGTTTACTTTCTTTTTCATTCAGATTGCCTCCTTACAGTTTACGGCGCTTCATCCAGATTACAAAACCAGCAATCAGGAAGAGGACCGGAATGACGATGATGAACAGGGCGCTCCATAACCCGCCCGATGTTATCATATTATAGGTAATATCCAGGCTCTTGCTGGGGATGGACAGGTTAGTGATGCCCGGCAGCTTGTAGGATACCACATTCATGAATATGGCCAGGTTGGAAATGTTCGGGAAACGCATCAGGATATCATTGTCAATGAAGGCCGGCGCCGCGATGACCGTGAACACAGAGGATGTATCCTCTTCTTCATTGACTGTTTCCACTGCGGTGGCCCCAAGTATATATGCGCCCTCTGTTTTTTCCTGGGTAACAGGGTCAACCAGGATTCCGGAATCAGAGGTGGTAAGGAACGGGGAAACGCTCAGGCCCTCCCTCAGGTTTTCCTGGATGGTCATGCCGGAGGGCTGGACTGCCAGGGCCGCCTGGCCGGAATCCACGCCTGTTAAGAGGCCGCTTGAGAAGTCATAGTCCGGAATCACATTAAAAGGATTGTTGCTGTAAAAATGCTGGGGCGCCGGATCTGCCACAAAACCGTTCCTTAAATCCATTCCGTACATGGAACACAGGGAGGTCAGGTTGGTGAGCGTGTCCTGGGTGGTGCCTGCCAGCAGCAGCAGGTGTCCGCCGTTTTTCAGGTAATCGGTAAGGGTGGTTTTCTCATCCTCGCTGATATCCTTTTGCGGATTGTTGATGATCAGCAGGCTGCAGTCTTCCGGGACCGCGCTGTCGGTCAGCAGGTTCAGCTCCTTGGTTTCCATGCCTGACTTATCCATGGCGTCAGTGACCGTGGGGGACAGGGCTGCTTCCTGATGCCCGGCCAGGGTATAGATGGTGGTCCTGTTTTCATTTGTCACATAGTTGATGGCGCTGGTAATCTGTCCCTCGCCGTCAAAGGCTGTCTCATGTATCTGCTGGTATTGGTAATAGGCCATTAAATCAATCTGGATGATATCGCTGAAAGGGATGGCGGTTTTTTTGCCGGTGGCATCACAGGTGACCAGAATCTGATTGGTCTGTGTATCCAGGGTGGTCAGGATATCCGGGTGCAGTACCGGGTCATCCTCCGATACCTTGATATGGCCGGACTGGTCCGCGTACAGCTTGACAAAGGATGTGATCCGTTCATCCACGGTATCGGGGCTGGCCACGATATGGATGGTTACATCCTTGTCAAGATTACTGAGAAGATTTTTGGTTGTGTCCCCCAGGGTAAGGATCTGGCTGGAACTTAAATCGTGCTTCATGTATTTTGCCGGAATTTTTCCTATAATCAGATTTACAATAATGATGGCAGCAATGACCACAATGGTGAAGACTGCCATGTAGCTGCCCTTTTTTAGTTTTCTTGTCATTTCTTCCTCCTTGCTGTTGGGGTGTGCATATGGCGGGCGTTCTATCACAGGAACTTATGCAATGCAGTGCCAGACCGGTCTGTCAGCTCCATCTCCGTTTCTGGGTGGCCTGCACCGTGAGGAACAGAAGTACGCCGGCCATGCTCACATAGTACACTAGCCCCCCGATATCCAGGATATGGGTGTTGACGATGGAATCAAATACATCGGTCAGGACGATTTTCTCCAGGATGTCTTTCAGCCCATGCTCCAGAAGGCGCTGGTTTATCAGATAGGTCCCGATAAGCCCGGCAGCCCCCAGTATTTCCAGTCCAAGGGACAGGGGGATGTGGCCCGTAAGGCGGTACAGGATGAAGCATACAAGACTCCAGAGAATCAGAAGCCCGGCCAGGGAGCCATAGGCAGTGGTGGGCAGGAAATTTAAAAGCCCGGGCCACAGGATTAAAAGCAAGAGGATTCCGAATGTACCTGCCGCCGCAATCAGCTGGCTTTCCGTAAGGGAAGATATGAAAAGGCCGATGGCAATGTATACACAGCCCATAAGGAAAAATGCCAGTATGGAGGCGTAATCCTCAGCCAGGTATGCGGTGCCGTTTGCCTTGATGATTAAGGGACAGAGGCAGGCAATGGCCATGGGGATTGCGAAGATGGTGACCATGGAAAGGTATTTTCCCAGGACAATGTCCCAGACAGACACGGGCGCCGTAAGCAGCATCTGGTCGGTACGGGAACGGCGTTCATCCGACATGCTGCGCATGGTCAGTATGGGCACTGCAATCATCAGTATCATCAGGGTGGAGCTAAGGGTATAGGAAAAATAGGGGTACCCGTTAATCATGTTGTAGACCATGAAGTAAATGCCTATGAACATGGTTACAAAGGCTATGAAAACATAACCGGTCATGGAATAGAAATAGGATTTCAGTTCACGTTCATAAATCGCTTTCATTGTTTTCCTCCTCCTCTTTGTCAGGCTGTTCTTTGGGGAGCGTTTCGTCCTTCAAGGAATCCCCGTCCTTCAAGGAATCCCCGTCCTTCAGGGAATCTCCGTCCCTCAAGGAATCTCCGTCTTTCAGGGAGTCTTCTTCCGTCAGCTCCAGGAAGACCTCCTCCAGGGATGCCCTGGATGTTGACATGGAGAGGATGGGCATATGGTTCTGCGCAAACATATAGAACAAGGTCTCGCGGATATCTTCTGTCTGGTTCAGGGCGTTTCTGTCCGTCTGGAGGCTCAGATGACAGACCGGACTCCCTTCCGCCTGAAGCGCGCTGCTTACAGTGATGGCGGAAATGGGCATCAGCAGGTTCATGATGTCATCCCTGGAGCCCTTTACATCCAGTTCCAGTCCCGCGGACCCCTCCAGCTGGCGCTCCAGGTTTTCCGGCGTATCACTGGCAATCAGCTTTCCATGGGAAATGATCATGATGTGGTCGCAGACAGCGCTGACCTCTGAGAGGATATGGGAACTGAGTATGACAGTATGTTTCCTGCCCAATTCGCGGATCATATCCCGAATCTCGATAATCTGTTTGGGATCCAGTCCCACGGTGGGCTCATCCAGGATGATTACATCCGGTTTGCCGAGGATGGCCTGGGCCATTCCCACCCTCTGGCGGTAGCCCTTGGAAAGGTTGCGTATCAGGCGCCCTTTCACATCCTGGATTTTAACCAGTTCCATGACCTCGCTGATGGAGGCCTTAATGCTGTCTTTTGGAAGCTTTTTTAACTTTGCGGCAAATACAAGGTACTCATATACGGTCATATCCGTATACAGGGGCGGTACCTCAGGAAGATAACCCATGCATTTTTTTGCCTGTTCCGGTTCCTCCAGTATATTATGGCCGTCGATTAATACTTCTCCTTCCGTGGCGCCCAGATAACCGGTCATGATGTTCATGGTGGTGGATTTTCCGGCGCCGTTGGGACCAAGGAAGCCGTAAATCTGACCGTCTTCCACTGTAAAGCTCAGATGATCCGCCCACCTTGGCCTCCCAAAGTGCTGG